>Ga0070707_100000645_pt1 | contig 34839 bp, 32 predicted proteins | sample KBSK5502metaG_FD_65468 | JGI IMG/M metagenome (GOLD analysis project Ga0070707, IMG submission 65468) | Corn, switchgrass and miscanthus rhizosphere microbial communities from Kellogg Biological Station, Michigan, USA - KBS K5-50-2 metaG | ecosystem: Host-associated > Plants > Roots >... | reverse complement strand
CGGCCCGAGCCGGGTGTACGGCTCGCCCTTGTGGCGACCCCCCAGCAACAACACGAAGGGCCGGGTCATCGCCGCCACCGCGACCTCGGTGGAGGAAATGTTGGTGGCCTTCGAGTCGTTGATCCAGAGCACGCCATCCGCTTCGCGGATCGGCTCCATTCGGTGGGCGAGCGCACGAAAGGTGCGAAGCCCGCCGCCGAGCGCGGCGAGCTCCACCCCCATCGCCTGCGCCGCCAGCGAGGCGGCCAGCGCATTGGCCACGTTGTGATCGCCCAGCAACGCGAGGTCAACGCGCGGCAGGAGCGGCTCCGGGCCAAGCATCAGCCGGTCACCCTCGCGGTCGAACCAGGCGTGCGCGGGACGGAGCGTCGAGAATCGCCGGTGATCGCCCGCGACCCCGAGCGCCAGCTCCTCCGATGCCGGATCGTCGGCATTGGTGACCCAGACCGAGGCCGGCGTCGCATGCTGGAAGAGACGCGCCTTGTCCCGGTAGTAGTCGTCCAGTGATTCGTACCGGTCGAGGTGATCGGGCGCCAGATTGGTGAGCACACCGACCTGAGGCCTGAGGGCGGTCATGTCGTGGAGTTGAAAGGACGAGAGCTCGACCGCCATCGCCTCGGGACGGGTTCTCCCCAGCGCCACCTGGGACAGCGGAGTTCCGATATTCCCCGCCGCGACCGCATGCCGGCCGGCGGCGACCAGCAGGTGGCCGATGAGCGCGGTCGTGGTCGTCTTGCCATTGGTGCCGGTCACCGCGGCGTAGGGCACGCCCTCGAGCGCTTCGAGCCCGAGATCCGCCTCGGCGCGGACCGGGACACCGGCGTCTCGCGCCGCCACGAGCGGAGCCGCGTCGGGGGGAACACCGGGGGACACGACGCACCGCTCGGCGCGGGCGACCCGCGCCAGGTCGTGACTCCCCACGTCCACGTCGGCACCGAGGGCGCGGAGCTCGGCGGCGGCTTGTTCGAGCGCCGGCGATCGCCCGGCGTCGGAGGCGTAGACGGCGTGGCCGCCACGGCGAAGCAGCCGGGTCACCGCCGTGCCGCTCCGACCCAGCCCGATCACCGCCGTCTCCCGAACGGACATCAGCGCAACTTGAGCGTCGCGAAGGCGACGAGGGCGCAGAGAATGCCGAGAATGTAGAAGCGCGTCACCACCACCGTCTCCGCCCATCCCTTTTTCTCGAAGTGGTGGTGCAGCGGCGCCATGCGGAAGACCCGGTGGGCGTCGGCATACTCGCGCCCGCGCGTCCGCTTGAACCATTTGAACACGCCGATCTGCAGCGCCACCGAGAGCTGTTCGGCGACGAACACTCCCCCGATGATCACCAGGAGAAACTCCGCCTTGACCAGGATGCTCACCGTGCCGAGCGCGCCTCCGATCGCCAGGGCTCCGGTATCTCCCATGAAAACTTGGGCAGGATACGCGTTGAACCAGAGGAACCCCAGCGCGCCTCCCATCAGCGCCGCGCAGAAGACCGTGAGCTCGCCGGCGCCGGGGAGATAGTAGAACTGGAGGTAGGTGGTCGCGTCCACCCGGCCGAAGACGTAGGCGAAGAACGCGAACGCCGCCGCGGCGATGGCGGTGAGACCCGCCGCCAGCCCGTCGAGCCCGTCGGTCATGTTCACCGAATTGCTGGTGCCGGTGACGACGAAGGTCACGAAGGCAACGTAGAGCCAGGGCGCGAACTGCACGATGGTGAATTTGAAGAACGGGACGGTGGTGGCCGCGGCGGGCATCGTTTCGGGGGACACCACCGGGAAGTTGAACAGGTAGAGTCCGAGCGCGAGCCCGAAGACCACCTGCCCCACCAGCTTCCACTTGGCCACCAATCCGCGGGATTTCCCCTCGACGATCTTGAGGTAATCGTCTACGAACCCGATCGCGCCGGTCCACAGCATGGCCAGCATCGCGACGATGACGAAGCGGTTGGTGAGCGGCGCCCAGAGCAGGGTCGGAATGACGGTGGCGAGAATGATGATGATCCCGCCCATCGTGGGCGTGCCCCGCTTTCCCTGGTGGCTCGCGAGTCCTTCGGACCGGATCACCTGGCCGATCTTCTTTGCCCGGAGCCGCGCGATGATCGATGGACCCACGACGAACGCGAGCAGCAGCGCGGTCAGCATCGCTCCGGCCGCCCGAAAACTGATGTAGGTGAAGAGATTGAAAATCAGGTATTTGTGAGCGAGGGGAGCCAGGAGGTGATACAGCATGGCGCCTCAGGTCATGGGGGACGACGTGCGTGCCGCAAGATCAGGGAGGAGACGTTCCAATGCAACGCCCCGGCTGCCCTTCAGCACGACCAGCTCGTCGCCGGTGACGCGCGCGGCGAGGAGCGGTGCGAGCGCGGCAGCGTCCGGCGCGGCGAGCAGCCGGTCCCCCAGCGCCGCGCGGTAGGGTTCGAGCGCCGGAACGAATTCCCCGATCACCGCCAGCAGGTCGGGCTTGAGCGTGACTAGTGCCGACGCGATCTCGGCATGCAGGGTGGGCGACGCTTCGCCAAGCTCCCGCATCGTCCCCGCGACGAAGATCAGCCTCCGGGCGCCCCGGAGCGCCCGCGCAAGCTCGATCACCGCGCGGAACGAGGCGGGATTCGCGTTGTAGGCATCGTTCAGCACGGTGAGCCCGCCGATCTGCACCATCTCGCCCCGGCCCCCCGGCACCTCCAGCGTTTCGAGACTTCGCGCGACGCGTTCCGGATCGAGGCCGAGCGCCTCGGCCACGGTCCACGCCAGCATCGCGTTCGCAGCCTGGTGACGGCCTCGCGCATCGACCGTGAACACCTGCGTCCCGATCGTCAGGCGGGGGCGGCCGTCGGGAAGGAGCTCCACCTTGGCCGGAGTGCGCTCGGCGCCGGCGAGCCCCGCGGTGATGACGCGCCTGGCCCGCTGCCGGGCCAGCTCCGGAAGGACCGGCGGCTCGAGGCCAACCACTGCGAGCGCCACTCCGTCGGTGAGCGCGAGTTTTTCGTTGAGCGCCCCGTCGTGGCTGCCGAATCCTTCGAGGTGTCCCGCCGCGACATTCGTAATCACGGCGATGCTCGGCGCGATGACTTCGCGATGCCGCGCCATTTCACCCTTGAGGTTGGCCCCGGCCTCGATGACCAGCGCCTCGGTGTCGTCGGGAGCCTCGAGGATGGTGAGCGGCACCCCGATCAGATTGTTGAGGTTGATCCGCGTCGCCGCCAGCCGGTATCGGGTGCGAAGTGCCGCCGCGACCATCTCTTTCGTGGAGGTCTTGCCGTTGGTCCCGGTGATCGCCACGACCGGACCGGGGATCGTCTTCCGGCGGGCGTGGGCGAGGTCGCCGAGCGCGGCCAGAGTATCGTCGACCTGGTACAGCACCAGTCCGGGAACCCGATCGGTACCGCGCCGCACCACTGCGCCCCGCGCGCCGGCAGCGGCCGCCTGCGCCAGGAACGCATGGCCGTCGAACCGATCACCCTTGAGTGCCACGAAGAGCGATCCGTCGGTGACCGCACGAGTATCCGTGGACACACCCGAGTAGGCCGTGTCGGTGCTCGGCCCCGGGAGCCCGAGGGCGGTCCGAACGGTCCGATCAGTCCACCGCACCGCTTCCCCCTTCCCCAGTTTTCCCCTCTTCCCCGGTCCTCCGCATCAGCTCCGCCACAATCCCCCGCTCATCGAACGGCCGATACTCGGTGCCGATGACCTGGTACGTCTCATGGCCCTTCCCCGCGAGGAGGAGCGTGTCGCCCGGGCGCGCCAGCCGGAGCGCCTGCGCGATCGCTTCCCGGCGGTCGGCGATGCGGAGGTGTTCCACCCCGGAGGGCAACCCCGCCATGATCTCGTCGATGATCGCTTCGGGGCGTTCGGTCCGCGGATTGTCCGAGGTCACCACGACGAGATCGGCGAGTTCGCCGGCACTTGCCGCCATCAGCGGCCGCTTGCCGCGGTCGCGATCTCCGCCACAGCCGAAGAGCGCGATCAGCCGGCCCCCGGTGAGGGGGCGGAGCGTTGCCAGCGCGCGCTCCAGCGCGTCTGGCGTGTGCGCGTAATCGCGAACGACGACGAACGGCTCGGCGAGCAACCGCTCCATCCGTCCGGGCACCTGCGGCGATTGCCCCAGGCGCTCCGCCACCTCCCCGAGGGACATGCCGAGACCGACCGCCACCGCGGCGGCCGACAGGGCATTCGAAACATTGAAGTCACCGGGCAGCGGAAGCGAAACCTCCTTCCGGCCGAAGCGCCCCTCGATGCGGAAGCGGCTCCCGGTCGCCTCGAGCACCGGGTCGACCGCGCGCAGGTCCGCATCGGGGTGCCGGCCGAAGGTGACCGTATTCCCGGTCCGGGGAATCACCGCCCAGACCGGATCGTCGGCATTCGATGCGATGACGGCATCCTTCGCGAGCAATCCCAGGAGCTTGAGCTTGGCGGCGAGGTAGTGCTCCATCGTGACGTGATAGTCGAGATGATCGCGGGTGAGGTTGGTGAAGACCGCTGCCTGGAAGGCGAGTCCGTCGAGGCGGCTCTGGTCGAGACTGTGCGAGGAGGTCTCCATCGCGACCCGGCCGACACCGGCGTCCCGGAGCACCGCGAACGTCGCCTGGAGATCGACGGGACCGGGTGTGGTGAGCGAGCCCGCCGTCGACGGAAGACTCCGCCCCGCCCCGTCGAACGCCCCCAGCGTCCCGATGCTGCCGGCGTCGCCGTCACGATTGAGGAGATGGCGCACCAGCGCCGTCGTGGTCGTCTTCCCGTTGGTGCCGGTGATGCCGATGAGCAGCATCCCCGCCGCGGGGTCGCCGAACCAGGTGCGCGCCAGCACGATGGCCGAGCGCCGGGCGTCCTGCACCACGAGCTGCGGGGCGGGAGTGTCCTGCGGTGACTCGACCACCACCGCCGCCGCGCCCCGCGCGACCGCGTCGGAAACGAAACGGTGGCCGTCCATCTGGGAGCCGCGTACCGCGATGAACAGGGTGCCGGGCCCGACACTCCGGCTGTCGGTGGTCAGACCGGAGACGTCGGGAAGCGGGGACGGCGCCGAGCGGAGCAGGCCGGCGCGCCGCAGTGCGGCGACCAGCTCGAGGGAATCGCTCACGGAGTCTTGGCTGAGAGGAAGAGCACCACCGTCTTGCCGAGCGCCAGCGAATCACCGGCGGCGGGAAGGCTCTTCACCACGACGCGACCGCTTCCCTCGACCCTCGCGCGGAGGCCCCGCTGATGCACGGCGAACACCGCGCCCCGGACGGCGCGCCCCGTCACCTCGGGCACCAGCACCAGCGCCGTTTTGGCGGCGGGCGCCCGAAGCGGCAACCGCACCGACGCCGCCGATTCGTTGAGGTCCTCCGATTCGGCCTCTTCGCGCCCCCGCGCCTTCGCGTCCTCGCCACCTTGCGTCTTTGCGCCGTTGCGTCCTTGCGCCTTCTCCGCAATCACACTCCGGTCGATCACGCTGTGCCGCGCCGAGAGCGCCTGCTTGAACATCGACGCGGTGACCGGTGCCGCCGTCTGTCCGCCGTAGTAGGCGCCGCCCTTCGGATCCTCGATCGTGACGACGGCGACCAGCTGAGGATCCTTGGCCGGGTAGATCGCGACGAACGAGGCGCGGTAGACGCCCGCGGCATAGCTTCCATTCACCGCCTGCTTGGCCGTACCGGTCTTGCCGAGAATCCCTCCCCGCACCTGCGCCTGGCTGCCGGTGCCCGACTCACCCGCCGCCAGCCCCAGGAATTCACGCATGCGGACCGCGACCGCGACGGGAATCACCCGGCGCACCATCTCAGGCTCGGTCTTGTACAGTGTGCGCCGGTCGATGCTCCGGATTTCGCGCACCAGGGTGGGAGCCATGAGCACGCCGTCATTGGCGAACACCCCGTAGCCGAGCGCGAGCTGCAGCGGCGTCATCTGAATGCGGTAACCCATCGCGATGCTCTCGGCGTCGTACCCGGGATCCCACCGGTGCGGCCGCACCAGGACGCCACCGGCTTCGGACGGATATTCGACGCCGGTGAGGGCGCCAAATCCGAAGGCGCGCAGCATGTCGTACTGTTCTTCCCAGCGAAGCTTTCTGGAGAACTTTCCGATTCCGATGTTGCTGGAGACCTGAATCACCCGCGCCAGATTCATCGGCTCCTTCTCGACGTGGGTATCCTCCACGGTGCGGGTGGCCCGCCCGCGCGTGGGGTAGGTCCATTTCCCGTTTTCTCCCGAGACCGTCTCGTCGTCCCTCACCCGGCCGAGGGTGAGCAGCGCCGCCGCGGTAAAGGGCTTGGCGGTCGAGCCGGGCTCGAACGGACTGGTGAAGACGGTGGCGCTGGATGCCGGACCGGTGCGGGTCAGCGAGGCGAGCGCGAGCAGCTCGCCGCTCCGCGGATCGAGGAAGACGACGTCGCCGCTCTCCGCTTTGTAGTCGATCAGTGCCTTGGCCAGCGCGTTCTCGGCGATCTCCTGCAGCTCCGCGTCGATCGTGAGCACGACATCGTGACCTGGCACCGGCTCGCGCACCAGCCGGTCGGGCGATTCGAACTGGTGGCCGGCGGGGGTCTTGAGGTCGATCGTTTCTCCGGGACGCCCCGCGAGAATCGAATCGAGCGAGCGCTCGAGCCCCGATTGGCCGCGGCCTTCTTCCAGGGAGACGGCCCCGATGATCGGCGCCGCGAGACGGCCGCTGGGATATCCGCGGCTGTAGGCGGTGTAGAAGCGGACCCCGCGCATCCCCCGCAGCGGGGCGATGGCCGACTCCTTGAACGGGCCGTGGAAATAGGGGTACAGGTTGTCGGCGCCGCGGCGGAAGGAGCGGAGCAGCGTGGCCTGAGAGACCCGGAGCGACCGCGCGGCGCGGCGGAGAAGCAACGCGGTATCGCGGACTTCCCTCACCGAGATCTGGACCCGGTAGACTGGCTCCGACACCGCCAGTGGCCTGCCGTTCCGGTCGTAAATCGTGCCGCGTCGTGCCGGCAGCTCGCGGGTGACGGTACGCTGGGCGCGCGACTTCCGGGCAAATTCCCCGCCCTTCACGAGCTGCAGATAGCCCGCACGCCCGACCAGCAGCACGAGCCCGCAGGCGAGTGCGACCTGCAGCGCCACGATGCGCGCGACCGGTTTGGCCATCAGCGTCCCCGGCCGGCGCCGGCCACGAGACTATCGAGCGAGATCAGGATGTTTTCGGATTCCGACGGGAGGTGCATGCCGGCCCGCTCCATTCGCGGGACCAGAACGTCGCGGCTGGTGAGCGTTCCGATCTGGCGCAGCAGCTCGGTCCGTTTGCCTTCGAGCTCGATCCGGCGTTCCTGGAGCACACTCAGCCGCCGGGCTGTCGCGAGTCCCTTGCTCTGTCGCGTGGCGATCGCCAGCGCGGTGCCCAGAAAGAGCAGCAGCCAGAGGAAGAACCAGTGACGGCCCTTAAGTCTCATGCGCGGTCCGGAACATCCGGAGCCGTGCGCTCCGGGCGCGTGAATTGGCGGCGACTTCCTCGGGATCCGGCACGATCCCGCTGCGCGGCGCGGCGGTGCCGAGCGGGCGCCCCCGGCAGGTGCAGACCGGTTGCTGGGGAGGACAGATGCAGGAGCGGCTCCATTCGTGGAAAGCGTGCTTGGTGACGCGATCCTCTCCCGAATGATAACTGATGACCGCGAGCATTCCCGCGGGGGCCAGGGTGTCGCGGAGCGCGGGGAGCGCCTCCGTCAGCCCGTGCAGCTCGTCGTTGACCGCGATCCGGAAGGCCTGGAAGATCCGGGCAAAATCGTCGGGCCCGGAGCGCGGACCCAGCACGCCCCGAATGGCGTTCACCAGATCGTCGCTGGTGAGAAACGGCTCCCGCTCCCGGCGCCGTACGATTTCTCCGGCCAGCCGGTGAGCCCGGCGCTCGTCTCCCCAATCGGCGAGCCATGCCCGCAAGGTGTCCTTGTCCGTCGTATTGAGGAGGTCCGCCGCGGTGGGACCTTCGTTCCCCATCCGCATATCGAGCGGGGCGCCGGGGCGGAAGGTGAATCCCCGGTCTTCCTGGTCGAGCTGCCGGGACGACACGCCGAGATCGAGCAGAATGAAATCGGGATGGAAATCGGCGATCTCGGCCAGCGCTTCGTCGCTCGCGAAGGGGGCTTCGAGATACCGGATGCCGGCGTCGCCAAGCCGTGATTTTGCGGTGCGGATCGCGTCGGGGTCGCGATCGATGGCCAGCAGGTCGGCCCCGGCGGCGCGGAGGGCTTCGGCGTGCCCGCCGTCTCCCAGCGTTCCATCCACCGCCCTCCGGGCGCCCCGGGCGGCTTCCAGCACCGCCTTGAGCAGCACGGGCTCGTGGTACGCGCTCATGATCGGTTCGCTCACCTTGTTGCTCCCCCTCCAAAAGACTTCACCCCGCCCGGTTGTCGGACGGGGTGAAGGCTGGCGCATCCAGAGCGGGGCTGACGGGGCTCGAACCCGCGACCTCCGCAGTGACAGTGCGGCACTCTAACCAAGCTGAGCTACAGCCCCTGGTGCGAAGCCCCTCATTTTAGAGGGGCCACCCCTCATTTGCAATACGCTTTGATCAGCGAATTGATATGGGCGGTGAACTGATCCAGAGCCTGGATTCTCGGTGCCACCACGCCTTCGTTGATCGACCGGCCCGCGTGCAGCGCCGGGGACGCCTCGTCCATCAGCGTCTTCATCTGCTGCGACAGCGGGCAGGACTTCTGCGCAATCGCTTCGGCGTCCAGCGTCACCATCATCTGGAAGGTGGAGAGGCCGAGCACGAAGTTGGCCAGCTGCGCGGTGCGGCTCGCCGGCGGAAGCAGCTTGAGCGCGGCGCGGGAGAGCTCCGCCGCCTGGGGATAGTCCGGCGTCCCCGAGAGCAGCGGCACACCCGCGCCCGCGAGAATCGCCCCCATGTTGGCCTTGTCGTCGGGGCTGCCCAGCCGCTCGATGTAGGGAATCAGCAGCATGGCGTCCTTCGCCCGCTTGACGCTTGTGTCTGCCAGCGTCTTGGCCACTCGAAGCAGCGGCGTCACGTCGGAGGAATCCACCGCCATGAGGCGCTGGGTGACGGCAAGCGCGCTGTCCACCGGCCCCGCGACACTGTAGGCCTCGGCCAGCTTGCTGAGGAGGAACCCGTGGCGGGGGTACTTGGTGGCACCCAGCCGGGTCCACTTGATGAAGCGCGCCGTATCGATCGGCGCGAGCGACACCGCGTACGCCATCTTCGCGAAGTAGAGCGTGTCGGCCTTGAGCGTATCGAGCTCGAAGACCTTTTCCAGCGCGTCCACTGCGCAGCGATTCTTTTCCGGCTTCGTCTGGCCCTGGTCGAGACAGGCGTTGGACTTGAGGTCCCACAGGTCGGCGTTGGCCGGATCGAGCGCCAGACCGGAATCGGCGACTTCCTCCGCCGCCTCCGGCCGGCCGTAATTCTGGAAGAGCTTGAATGCTTCCTTCCGGAGCGCCTCGTTGGTCGGTGCGACCCGGAGCATTTCCTTGAAGGTCTCGATCGTCTGCGCACTGTCACCCTTGGCCTGGTACTGCACCGCGAGCGCGGTCCACGCCGGCAGGGAGAGCCGGTCGCCGCGCGTGGCATTCTTGAGGTGCAGGATGACGCTGTCGACCGGCGCCTTCTTGGTGATCAGGATCTGGGCGAGGCAGAACTCCGCCAGTCCGTGATTCGGCAGCGCCCGGAGCGCCTTGACCGCCGACTCGGCGGCCTTGTCGGGCATCGTGGCGCGCTGGTTATCGCACGCCTTCGCGTCCTGGAGCGCGCGGAAGGCCGGTGCGAGCGCGTCGGTCGCCGAGGCACCGAAATCCTCGAACGACTGGTTGGGCAGCTGGGTCGAGCGCACGATATACCCGGCGTCGTCGTTCATGTTGGCGAGCCGTGCCTCGAGCGTGTAGCGGCCGCCGTCGCCCCGCAACAGCGTGCCCACCACCATGGCTCGCGCGTTGAGCGATTGCGCCAGCTGCCGCGCGACGAGCGGCGGCAGCACGGCGTCCACCGGATAGGCGTACTGCTGCAGCGCTTCGTTCATCTGGACGCGCTGGACCACCTTGAACCAGCGGTCGGCGATCTTTTCGACGCGGTCGCGCAGCCCAGCGCCGACCCGCACCGACGCGGCGGAGTCCTGAGGAGAGAAGCTGAAAGGATTGGCCACCAGCAGTCGGGGCAGGTTTGCCTGCTGGGGAATGGGCCGGCTCGAGCGCAGCTGCGCCGTCAGTGGCGCGCTGGGGAGAGCGGCGACGATTCCCGCCACGACGAGAGGGGTCAGACGCATTCCGGACAACCTCCCAAAAGAACCGCCCGCGAGGGGCGGAGACTTCCGCGTCCAGACGGAGCGCGGGTAAATGGGCGAAGAGGGATTCGAACCCCCGACATCCTGCGTGTAAGGCAGGCGCTCTGAACCGCTGAGCTATTCGCCCGGGGCAGCAGCGGGTAAGTCCCCGGGTACTGTGTATGGGGACGCGCCACACCACCGCCGCTGCACGTCCGGTCGAAACCCGTCCGGCGGTTAGAGCGCGATAGCCAGAGGGAAAAGCACACAGTACCCCAGCACCAGCAGGACAGCGGCAAAGCTCACCGAACCGGCCTGAAGCATGAGGTACCCCGCGACAAGACTCGCAGTCGCGGCCGCGAGAACGATCACATTGCGCCGCCCGAGCAACCCGCGGCGTCCGCCTCGCTTTGTTTCACTGGAAGCCATAAGACCATGAAATTTAAGGCGCTGGACCGCTTCTATCAAGCGGTGGCGGTGCCGCCTCCGGCTCCTCCGGTTCCTCCGGCTCGACCACCCATCCGTAGTCGAGGGCCGCCCGGCGAGGGCGGTCACGGCGCCGGCGGAGCCAGGCCGCCAGCAGGACACCCAGAGCGACCAGCAGCCAGAGCCCGCCCGCCATTGCCCAGACCAGGAGCCCATACCGCTTCCGCACATCCTTCTGCCATTCTACCTCGAATCGTCCCACCGTCGAGCCGGTCGACGCCAGGAGCGCCGAATCGAAGCTCTCGCCTCCCTTGAGCCGGGTGAGCAACGGCTCGAGGGAATGGCCGGGGTGGCGCCGAGCGATCATCGCGACCGCGCTCGCGGCCAGCGCGTAGGCCGCTTCGGCCGTCGATTCGCCCGCCCTGAGCGCCCGGTCGAGCTCGTAGAAATTGGGGATCTGGCCGCGGGCGACGGTGAGATTGAGCTGCAGTCCGTCGAGCCGGTCCCATTCGCCGGCGGCGACCGCGGCGTAGCCCTCGTCGAACCAGAGCGGAACCCTGACCCGCACCGCGTCGTGCAGGGCAAAATGAGCGAGCTCGTGACGCAGGGTCTGGCGCGGATCGCCCTTGTCGGCACGGACGACGATGGTGCGCGCGCCCGGCATCGCAAAGCCGGCGCCCCAGGCGGGCCCCCGTCCACGCATGAGCGAGTCGAGACGTACCGATCCACGAACCACGATGAGCCGGATCCGCCCAGCCGGTGCCGATCCGAGCCCATACCAGGCGCGCGGGGCTTCGGCTTCCTCGGCGAGTGCAATGGCCAGGTCGAGATCAGCCCGCCGCGCCACCGCGAGCACGTCGCCGACCCAGACGCCCTGCAGGTCGGTGGGCGGCGAGACCGGCGCCTGGAGGAGCGCCAGGCTCAGGAGAAGCCGGAGCGCGGCACCTCCTCGCCCCTCGCCGTGCGGTCGAGGAGCTCCTGGCAGCGGAGCGCCCAGGGCGCAAACCGGTTGGCCGCGACGCCCTCGGTCCAGGTGGCGCGCGCATCTTCGCGGCGGCCGGCGAACCACTGGGCGCGGCCCAGATCGTAGTACGCCTCGACCAGGCTCGGCCCGAGCGCGATCGCCTTTCCGAGGAAAGACTGCGCGTCGGACATCATCTCCCGCTCCAGATACACCAGACCGAGATAGTAGTGGGCGTAGAGGGTCGCTTTCCGGTCGTTGTCGATGCGGATCACCCGCGACAGGTGCTCGATGGCCTCGCCGAAAATCTTCTTCTTGAGGCAGATGTAGCCGACGTTCACCCGGGCGAGGGCGTTCGCAGGTTCCTTCATCAGCACCCGGGAAAAGGTCGCCAGCGCGTCGTCGTATTGTTCGTCGAGCATCTGCGCCCAGCCGAGCAGCGACTGCGCCTGGGGATCGCCGGGGGCCAGCTCGAGCGCCCGGTTGAGCGCCTGAATCGCTCCCGGCGGATCTCCCAGCGAGATGAGGCTCCACCCCTTTTCGATGTAGGTCGAGGCGCCCAGGTGGTCGTGGTGAAGTTGAGGCTCCTGCCCCGGAATCCCCCGGGCACGCGCCGCCGCCTGATCGGCCGACACCTCCTTGTACTTCTCCACCAGCCCGCGGATTTCTTCCTTGAGCAGCGTGAGATCGCCGAGCGCCCCATCGACCTGCTTGAAGAGCGCAATGATCCGGCGCTTCGCCTCCTCCGGCGTGCCGGAGCTCGCGGGCGCGGCGAGCAGCGCGGTGATCGCGCGGAACTCGGCGCGGAGCGGGCCGGCGACCTGATCGGCGGGATCGGTCACAGCTCGGTCGTCCCGTGCATGTAGGAGCTCACCCGCACCTTTCCCGTTTCGACGTCCAGCTCGACCGAACGCCCGTAGTCGCCGCCGACCACTTCGCCGATGAGCCGGATGCCGTGCCGGTGGAGTGAATCGCGCGCTGCATGCACGTTGCGCTCCCCCATCTGAATCGTTCCCGGCGGCTGCAATCCGGCGAACATGCTCGCCCCGCCGACCAATCGCGCGGTCATCCGGGGTGTGGCCGCGCCAAGCTCACGCAACCGGACCAGGAGACCCTCCACCGCGGTGGTGGCGTAGCGCGCCGGGAGGTCCTGCTTCCGCCGGCCGACTCCCGGCGAAGGGAGGAGCACGTGCGCCAGGCCGCCGATCTTCGCCTCCGCGTCGTGGAGGATGATAGCGACACAGCTGCCGAGCCCGAGCGCACCGATCACCGCCGGCGCCCGGGCCACCTCGAGCTCCGAGATGCCCACCAGCACCCTGGGCGCCGTCATAGCGTCCTCCGATAGAGCCGGTGCATGAGGTCCACGGGTTCGAGAGACGAGTCCGGCAATGCGACGAGTGATTCGGTGCGACCGAGCGCGAGGATGCCCCCGAGTCGAAGCGCGCGGCACGCGGCGTCCAGCACCCGCCGCTGCCCTTCGCGCCCGAGGAAGATCAGGAGATTGCGGCAGCAGATGAGGTCGAAGCGCTCCGGATCCGTCGAAGGCGACGTGAGATCCTCCCGGCGAAAGACCACCCGCTCCCGGAGCACCGGATCGACTTCGAACGTCCCGTCCCGCACCACGCCGTACGGTTCCCGCACCACCGCGCGAATGGCATCGGCACTCTGGACGGAATATCGGCCCGCCTCGGCGACCGCGAGCGCCTGGGCATCCACATCGGAGCCGAGCACCGAGACCTGCGCCATCGCTTCGGAACCGGCGGGACGGGCGAGATCGCGCAGCAGCATCGCCAGCGACCAGACCTCCTCTCCCGTCGCGCACCCCATGCTCCAGGCGCTGAGCCCCCGCTCCGCCGAGGCGGGGAGTCCCTCCAGCGTCGTGCGGAGCGCCATCCAGGTATCGGGATTCCGGAAGAAGCCGGTGACTCGTACCGACAGCGTGTGCATCAGTCGCTCGAGCTCGACCGGATCGTTCTCCAGCAGCGCCGCGTAGCTGCTGAGTGTCCCCACTCGCCTGGCCCGCATGCGAACCTCGATCCGGCGCAGCAGGCAGGAGTCCTTGTACCACTCGAATCCCCCGGCGCCGCGGGTGGTGAGCTGCCGCAGCACGAGCTCGAGCCCGGTATCGTCGCGGCCGATCATGGCGCGAGCCGGAGCGTCGACAGGTTGGCCCGGGCCAGCTGGTGCCCCGGATTGAGCGCGATGGCGCGCTCCCACGCCGTGCGGGCGCGGGCGGTGTCCCGCTCCCGGAAGGCGAGGTTGCCCAGCTTGAAGTAGAGATCGTCGCCCAGGTCAGGCGCGAGCGTGGCGGCGCGCTCGTAGTGCCCCGCGGCTTCTTCGTAGCGGCCGCTCCGGTAGCAGAGGTCCCCCAGATTCTTGAACGGCTGCGGCAGCGAGGCCTCGTCGCTGAGCACGTCGCGCAGCAGCGATTCGGCTCCCGGCATCACCCCGCTCGCTTCGAGCAGCACCGCCAGGTTGTTCCGCAGCACCGCATCGCCCGGATGGCGCTCGACTCCTTCCTTCGCGTGCGCGAGGGCCACGTCGAGATCCTCGGTCCCCGCGGCGGCGAGCGTCGCGGCCCAGTACCAGATGGCGGGGGGCGGTTGCCGGTACAGCTCGCGGGCCCGCTGCAGGCGCTGCCGCGCCACCGTCGGCTCGTCCCGCTCGAGCGCGAGAATGCCCCACCCGGTGTGAATCCGCGGATCGTCGAGCGCCCGTCCCGCCGCCTCGGCCAGCGCCGTCTCCGCCTGGTCGAGCCGGCCGGTCTGCTGCAGCGCGACACCGAGGTTGTGCAGCAGCGCGGGACGCGGCCCGCTCCGGTCGATCGCCTGGCGAAAACAGGCGGCCGCGTCGTTCCATTCTCCCCGCCGCGCCGAGATGAGACCGAGATAAAACGGGGCACTTCCTTCCGACGGACGCAGCTCGGCGACGCGGCGGAATTCCCGCAGCGCTTCCTCGTGCATGTCGGTCCGGTAGAATGCGATGCCGAGATTCCGGTGCTCCTCGATCTGCGCTTCGAACATCCGGGAGGGAGCTGCTTTCGACGACGCGCCTACGTTGTGCGCGAGTCCGGCGGTGACCAGCCCGTAGAGCGCCTGCCCCGCTTCGAACTCGGAGAGTCCCGAGGTGTCGATGACCTCCCGGACATCCCGCTCGCCGTCGAGCAGCGGAAGGATCCGGCGCTGGGCCTCGGTGAACTCGGCACGATGCGCCTCGACCTGCCCCTGCAGCACCGCATAAATCACGTCGAAGCTGGGAATCTTCTTTTCGATCAGGCTCCACTCGTCCACCCGGCGGGCACCCTCGAGCAGCAGCGATTCGGGACTGATGCGATCGAGCGGCTCTTCGACGTCGGGGGTGACGCCGGCGTCGAAGCTGAACGTGCCGCTGGTCCAGCTGAAGAGCGAGTAGACCGCCTCCTCGATCTGCAATCGGAGGAATCGCCGGAGGCCTTCCGGGGCCAGGATGCCGAGATTGACGAGCAGGTCGCCGATGCGGCGGCCCGGCGAGTTCTCCTGCATCGCGAGCGCCTGATCGAGCTGCGCGCGGGTGACCACGCCGCTGGCGAGCAGCATGTCCCCCAGCCGGTCCCGCCGGTTCACGATCGTCGCGTAGGTGATCCACCCCTCGTCGAAGAAGATCGATCCGTGCCGCTGCCGGTCCGCCACCGAGAGGCAGCCGGTGCGCCGGCCCATGAACAGGAGCTGGATGACGTCGGTGAGACTCGCTTCCTTGAGACTCCCCTTGATGGCCATCAGCGCAGCTCCCCGATCAGCCGGTCGGCAATGCCGGGCCAGGCCGTGATCATTTTTTCCCGGCTCCGCACCAGGCCGATTCCCGGGGAGAGAATGCCGCTCGCACGGGCAGCGCCGCTCTTCCGCGCCGCGCGGGCGGGGCCGAGGTCGATCGCCTCGAGCACTTCACGCGCGAGCGAGGGACTCGGCGCCACTCCCTGGGCCGCCGCCTCACTGAGGACGCGCTGCGCCAGCCCCTGCACCGCACGCACCGAATCGGCCGGCCGGCTCGCCAGGTAATCGGCCAGCGCGGCGTCCTGCGCCGCGCCGGTGCCGGCGAGCAGCCGTTTGACCACGGCGAGTCTGACCTCCCGGTCCGGCGCGGGCAGCTCGACCACGAGGCCCCCCTGCAGGCGGTCGAGCAGCCGGTGATCGATGCCGGGCAGCTCCTCGAGCGGGAGGGCGCTGGTGAACACCATCTGGCGCCCTCCTTCGAGCAGCTCGCCCACGAGAAGCTGCAGCTCCTCCTGCGCCCGGGACGATTCCGCCAGCAGATGGATGTCGTCGATGAGGAGCGCCCCGACCCAGCGATAGCGGAGCCGCCAGGCGGCCAGCCCGTCACCGTCGGGAATCGCCATGACTTCGGCGGCAAATGCGTGTGCCCCGAGGCACGCCGCCGGTGCCACCCCACGCTCCAGGAGTGCGTTGCCGAGCCCGTGCAGCAGATGGGTCTTCCCGGTCCCCGAGTGGCCCACGATGATGAGCGGCGAATAGCGCCGTCCCGGCTCCTCGATGATGTCGCGCGCGGCGAGCATCGGCAGGCGGGTGGTCGGACCCTCCGCGATCTCCTCCCAGCGGTACTGCGGAAGCGGCGCGCTGAGCGGCGCGCTGCGGTGTCTCGCCTGGGCCACCATCGCGCGCGCCGCGATGAGCTGATCGGGGTCGCGAAACACCTGCGCTCCCGCCAGATCGGGAGCGAGCTCCGCGGCCTCCCGGGCAAGCGCCTGGATCGCCAGGGCATCCACTTCGTACCCCGCCAGAACCGGTTCCGGATCGCCGGGGGAATCCTCGCTGAGCAACGCCTCGAGACGCCGGGTCGCGAGGCCTTCCCCGCCCCACTTGAGCACCGCCTCACCCACGCGGCGGCGCCATCGGTCCACCTGCTCGGAGAGACTCGCCTCCACTTCCGAGAGGAACGAGCCGAATTCGTCGGTATCGAGTGCCGAGGGCGGTGTCACCGGGATCAGGCGCGCGCCGGGGGCGCCGATCAGCATCAGCGCGTCGCTGGCCGAAAGCGGCACGGCACTGGCTTCCTGAAATGCGGTGAGACGCGCCAGCGCGCCGGTATAGTCGCGCATGGAGGGGAACATCGCGTCGGCGACCGCGCGCACTACCGCATCGGGAAGCGCGTCGGGGGTGTCGGCGAGCCGGCGCCGGAGGATCGCCAGCCGTGCCTCCGGACCGGGGAGCGAGAGCGGGACGACGGTACCCTCCGCCAGGCGCCGCACCAGCCTCGCATCGAGCCCGGTGAGCCGCTCGGGGGCGACGGAGAGCGCCAGTACCACCTCCTTGCCCGCGGCGCGGCGGGCATCCAGCAGATCCGACACGAACCCCTGACAATCGGGATGCCGGGTGAGCCGCTCGAAATCATCGAGCAGCACGAGGTCGGCTCCGGAGAGCTCGCCGCGGAACGAATCGCCCCGCGCCACGAGGAGCGCGCTGCGAAAGCGCTCGGCGAGCGCGTCGACGGTGAGGAGCTCGACCGCCGCGCCGGGATGGGATTCCCGAACTCGCGCGGCAATGGCTTGCAGCAGCTCGGTCTTGCCGCTTCCCGGCGGTCCGACCACGACGAGCGGTGAAAAGGGCACGCCGCTCGCGTCCGAAACCGCTCGCGCCGCGGCGGCCGCGGGCCGATTGGCGGCATCGAGCATGAAGGTTTCGAAGCCGGTCATGATCCGGGCGCCCGCGCGGCGAGACGCTTCAGCACGATGCCGGAGAGCGCTTTCAGCGTTTCGAAGACACCGGTGCCGTGCAGCGCATCGGCGGCCAGACTCGGCACGCCCCGGAAATTGAATGCGTCATCGAGCTCCGCCGGCGCGAGAATGAGATCGGGGGGAAGATCCTGCTTGTTGTATTGCAGCACGACCGGAAGGCTTCGAATATCCACACCCTGGTCGAGCAGATTCTCCTGGAGATTCTGAAAGCTCTCCACGTTGTCGTCGAACCGGCGCGCCTGGCTGTCCACGACGAAGACCACGCCGTCGGCGCCCTGCAGCACCAGGCGGCGGGTGGCGTTGTAGTAGACCTGGCCGGGCACGGTGTAGAGCTGGAACCGCGTGGTGAACCCCGAGATCATGCCCAGCTCGAGGGGAAGAAAATCGAAGAACAGCGTGCGGTCCGATTGGGTCGCGAGGGAGACCATGTTTCCCCGCCGCTGCTCCGGGACCCGTCCGTGGATGTAGAGCAGGTTGGTGGTTTTCCCGCAACGGCCGGCGCCGTAGTACACCAGTTTGCAGGTGATCTCCCGGGTGGTGAAATTCACGAGTGGCATCGTCTCACCGGCCGAAGAGCGTTCGCAAACTGGAATTCAGCTCATCCTCGAAATCCTCCGCCAGCACCTGCCGCGCCGGCGCTTCCGCCGGCGCGGCCTGCGCCAGATCCGACACCAGCCGGGCAAAGAACAACTGCACCAGCCCGAGCGACGTCTCCTGTCCGAAAACGACGAGGCCGAGCCAGCGCCCCCTCGGCGTTTCGAAGCCGGCGAGATACACGCCGACCGCGGTGCCCTGGTGCACTACGGTGTCCAATGGCCGCGCACCCATGATCCGCGCGAGCTCCGCGGTCGAGGCGAGAATGCCCGCGCCGAGCGCCGCGGCGGACATGACGTCGAGGGAGCGGGTGAAGCCGTGTTGCGCGACGACCTGTCCCGAGGACGTCATCAGCAGTGTCACCCGCGCGGCCGACTCGGTGAGGAACGTCTCGAGGGGACGCTCGACCCATCGCTCGATCGCCCGCATCAGAACGCGGTCCCCGCCGCGGCGAGGACGCCGAGCCGCAGCTCGGACACGTTCACGTCCGAGCCCGCGACGGCGACGAGCAGGAGTCCCGAGGGTCCGGGCGCGAGCAGCAGCGTTCCGTCGGTGCCTGCGAGCATCAGGAGCACCGGCTCAGGCTGGCCAAGGGCCGTCGTCACCCCGCGCATGCGGGCGGCGAGACTCGCGGCCAGTGCCGCCACCGCGTCGCCCTCCACGCCCTCCATGAGTGCGTCGGCCACGACGAGCCCATCGTCCCGGGAGACGACGAGCGCGCCGTGGACACCCGGGATGCGGGTGATCTCCGAGAGCGTCTCCGCCAGGCTCACCGGAGCTCCTCCAGCCAGCGGCGTGCTGCGGCGGTGGCGCGATCCGCGAGCATCCCGAGCCGTCCCGCGGGAACGTGCCGGCCCCGGGTCAGCAGGAGGACCGAATCGATGGTCGGCGTTCGCAGCTCGAAATGCGCCGGGCCTCCCTCGAGAGAAATCCGCCGCCAGGACCCGAGGCCGAGCAGGCGGGCCGCCCGTTCCGCTTCGCGGGTCACACCGGTCAGCGCGGCCGCGACCGCTTCGCCGGCGGACCGGCCCTCGGCATCGCGGAGGTCGCCGGCAAGGAGGCGGCCCTGCCGGTCGACGAGCAACGCCTGATCGGGCTCCGAATCCATGGCGCGCAGAGGATCGGTGGCAGGCGACGCATATCCGGGGACCGGACGCGCGCCGGTAATCTCCCGCACACGGGCCAGCGTCGACTTGAGTGCCTGGTCGTCCGGTGCCAGCTCCGCGGCGCGCTGCAGATATCGCAGGCTGCGCGAGTGGTCGCCGGCACGAAAACAGAGGAATCCGAGTCCCTTGTGAGCCCCGATGTGATCGGCGTCGAGCCGGAGCACGGTGGTCCATGCGTCGAACGCGAGATCGCCTTCGCCCCGGTCGCTCTGGATGCGGGCGATGAGGTCCCATGCTCCGGCCATCTCGGGGTAGCGCGCGGCGCCGGCCGCGGCGACGGTCAGGGCGGACTCCAGCTGCCCGCGGCGCCGAAGCCCCTCGGCCAGCGGAAGGAAGACGAGACTCCCCGGATCGCGGGCGAGCTGCGCCGTGAGCGCCTGAATCGTCTCGGGGATCACCGCACTCCTCGCAGCTGAGTCACCAGGTGTTGCGCCGCGGGAACCACACCGCGCACTCCTTCGGCATGCTCCTCCTCGTCGGCACTTTTGCCCGGCAGCGCGAGCCAGGCTTCGAATCCGTGCACCGCTTCCTCCAGACGACCGGCCCCGAGCAGCGCCCAGGCCCGCAGGCGGAGCGGCTTGGCTCCACCGGGATCGAGCCGGACCGCCTCGCGAAGGGCGGCGTCGGCTTCGGTAAACCGCCGCTCGGCGAGGAGGATTCCCCCGATGAGGAGGTGGGTCCGTGCATCGTCCGGAAATCCATCCAGTGCCGCCTGCGCCGCGGCCCGCGCCGCATCCGCATTGCCGGCGCGGAGGTGCGCCTCTCCCTGATGGAGCAGCGCGTCGGCATCGCCGCGCGGGGCCGCGCGCGCCGATTCGAGCGCCGGGTCCCGCAGTGTCACGACGCCGGCGCTGGCCAGGCCGAAGAGCGCGCGGGCCACATCGAACTCCGCCTCACCGAGCGAGAGCGCGATCGCCTGAACATCGCGCTCGCCGTCGGCGGCGGAAATCACGCGCCATTCGAACGGCGTGAGACTCAGCGAGCCGGCCTCCTCCGATTGCGGGGGTGCCAGCTTCGGCACCACGCCGACGTGCGCCACCCGGCCCTGAATGCGGGACCACTCGTCGATCCGCCGCGCCCCTTCGAGCAGGAGGTGCTCGACCGAGATGCGCAGATCGGTTTCCCGGGGAATGACGTCGGCGGCGCATTCCTCGAACACGAAATATCCCTCGCTCCAGCCGAGCATCGTGAAGACCACGTCCTCGATGTGGGTCCGGACCTGACTCTGCAGCTCGCGCTCTCCGATCGCGCGCGTCGCGACGAGGATCTCGCCGATGCGGCGGGCATCGCCCAGCTCCTGCAGGGCGCGGGCGCGGCTCAGATCCTCCTCCCGGATCTTGCCGGCCCGGAGCAGCGCCGTACCGAGGGGATGCGGGTTCGACTGAATCGATGCCGCGACCACCGCCGCCTCGTGAAACCAGATGGTGCCTTCGTTCTGTCGAAGCGCGGAATTGATGCGCAGCACCCCGGTCTTGCGCCCGAGATCGAGCAGCTGAAAGACATCGTGGATGCCCAGCTCGCGGAGCGGCCCCTGGATCGCCACGTCACGCCTCCGCGGGCTGGAGGATGTGGGCCAGCTCGCGCGCCGAGCGCGCTTCCGCGCGCGCCGCCGCGGCCAGTGGTCCAGTGGGTTCCAGGTGGACCACTCGATCCCAGTCGGCGACCGCCGCGCCGAAGCGGCGGCGCTTGGCCTCGGCGAGTCCGCGATGGAAGAGCGCCTCGCTATGCTCCGGATGGAACCGGAGCACGCGCGACAGGGCGGCGATCGCATCGGCGATGCGCCCCTCGTCGGCGAGGGTACGTCCGAGCAGCACCAGCGCCGCGAGGGCGTACGGCTCCGCCAGGAGGAGATCCACCAGGATGCGAGTGGCCTGCGCGCTCTGCCCGGCGCGGCGCAGGAGGTCGGCGAGCGCGAGTCCCGCGTCGAGATAGGTCGGCAGCAGCTCGAGCGCCCGCTGGTAGGCGGTGCGCGCCGCGCCGGGCCGCTGCAGCTCCTCCTCGACCGCGCCACGCTCGTACCAGGCGCGCACCAGTGTCGGGTCGAGCTCGAGCGCCGCGGTAAAGGCATCGAGCGCTCCGGTGGCATCGCCCAGCTGCCGGAGGACGCTGCCGCGGAGCACCAGGAGATCGGGACGCCCGGGGGCGAGGGCCGCGGCGGCCTGCGCGTCGGCCGCGGCTCCGTGCAGATCTCCGATGAGCTGGCGGGCCCGCGCCCGCACCAGGAGGGCTTCGGCATCGCCGGGTGCGAGCTCGGCCAGTCGATCGGCCGCCGCCACCGCTTCCTCGCCGCGGCCGAGGGCCACGAGCGCCCCGGCCTGGCCCAGGAGGATCTCGGGATCGTCGGGCGCGAGGGACCCCGCCGCCCGGTAGCGTTCCAGCGCTTCGCCGAAGAGACCGCGCCGCGCGAAAATCTCGCCCAGCAGCGCGGCGCCGGTGGCGGCGGGGGCACCGCGCCGCACGGCGCGGTGGGCCTCGGCGGCGGCGGTGTCGAGCAGTCCCTTGCCGATCAGGTCGCGCGCCAGCGCGAAGGGATCTTCGTGCGCCGGCCCCGGCGGCTCCACCTCTTCGGGAGAGAGCTGACCGAACAGATCGTCCAGCAGCCGGGCATCGAAGTTGAACCCGAGGCCGCCGGGCTCGGTCCCCGGCGTGCTCATGACGGACGGCGGCACCGGCAGGAGCGATTCTTCGAATTGCAGCTGGACCGCGAGGGTGTAGCTCTGCGGGACGTAGAAGGGATCGAGCTCCAGGGCGCGGCGGGTTTCGCGCAGCGCCTCGTCGAAGGCGCCGATCTGGCTCAGCGCGAATCCGAGATTGTAGTGCGCGGAGGCGCTGCCGGGATCTTCCTCGACCGCGCGCGCGAAGGCATTGCGCGCATCGTTGTGCCGGCCGAGCTCCATCAGCACCAGTCCCACGCCGTTCCACGCCGCGGCCTCGCCGGGCTTCTCCGCCAGCACGGTCCGATAGGCCTCGAGCGCCGCCTGCGGCTCGTGCCGCTGGAGGTGCACCAGGCCCAGATTGAGCCGCGCACCGGTAAAATCGGGCCGGGCGCGCAACGCGGCCTGGAACGCCTCCACCGCCGCGCTGCTGTCGGCGTCACCCGCAGCGGCCACGCCGAGATTGTTCCACCCGAGTGCATAACTGGGATCGGCGTCGACCCCCTTCCGGTACGACCCGCGAGCCTCTTCGCGGCGTCCCGCCTGGTGCAGCGCCACGCCGCGTTCGTTCCAGAGCTCCGAGTTCCCGGGCTGCCGCGCCAGCAGCCGGTCGTACAACTGGATCGCGGCGCCGAAATCCTTGCGCAGCAGGTGGGTCTCCGCCATCCCCTCGAGCGCCGTCGCCTCGTCTTCACCCGCCTCGAGCGCGAGGCGGCTTTCCCGCAGCGCTTCGGTGAGGTAGCCGCGCTTCCGAAAGGCGACCGCGAGACTCAGGTGCGGCTGCAGCGCGAGCGCCCCTTCTCCCGCCGCGGGAGACGCTCCAGCGGCACGCCGCGGAGCGGATCGGCGCTGCCCGCCGATCAGCAGATTCGGCTGGGCGGTCCCGAGCGAGGGATTGAGGGCGATCGCGCGCCGGGTGGCGGTGCGCGCCGCTTCATGATGTCCCATGTCGCCGTAGAGAAACCCGAGGAGGTAATGCACTTCGGCGTGATCGGGGTTGAGCACGCTCGCCTCGGTGAGCACCGTGAGCGCCTTGTCATTGTGCCCCCGGTTGTAATAGGCCCGCCCGAGGCACAACTTGGCGACCGAGCTGGAAGGATCGATTTCGACGGCGCGCTGAAACCACTCGGTGGCGAGCTCCTGCCGCCCGCGGGACTGCTCGACCAGACCGAGCTGCACCAGCGCCGTGGGGTCGCCGGGATGGCTGCGCAACAGCTCTTCGTACTGCTGCGCGGCCTGATCGTGCTGGCCCAGCGCCAGGTACGCGCGAGCCAGCTCGATCCGCGCGGCGCGCGCGTTCGGCTCGCGGACAAGGTGATCGCGCAGCGCGCCGATGCGGGTGTCGTAGTAGCCGGACTCCCGCTGCACCGTCTCCAGGTTGTCCTGGGCGACCCGCATTTCGGGATCGAGCTCGAGCGCGCGGCTGAACGCCGCGATCGCCTCGGGGACCATTCCCCGCTCGTAGTAGAAGACTCCGAGATTATTCTGCGCGCCCGGATCGGAGGGATCGATCCGCCGGGCCAGCGAGCGGAGAGCGTCGGCGTCCCGGCCGGACGGTGCGGCCGCGGACATGACTCAGTGCGCGACGCGAATCGAATCGAAAATCACCTTCAGGGACGGGGGATCGGGCATCAGGAGGAACTGCCCGGTGAGCGCCCGCTCCGAGCCCTCGATTCGGAAGGTGGTTTCGACACAGAAGACGGCGTCCCGGTCGTGGCCGAAGTTGAGATAGGCCGTGGTGAGCACCGCACCGGCGAGATCCACCACCAGCGCGGGCACCGACGGCACCAGCATCATGCCGAGAAAATCCGAGAGCGCGTTCATGTAGGCCGAGCAGAGGATGTTGCCGGTTTCCTTGATCGTCGACTGCTGCATCAGGTCGAAGGTCGGGCCCGCGCTCGGCTTCCGCAGCAGCAGCTCGCACAGCGCGTGCGCCGAGTCCTGCCCCAGCACCACCAGCGTGCGGCCGGTCAGATCGCCCATCACGTGCATCAGTACGCCGGCGATGACGGTGTCCGGCGGCCCCACCAGCAGCGCGACATCCTCGAGGCGGCGCACGCTCACTTCGGGAACGCTGATCATGATCCGCCGCCCGGTCATCTGGGACAGAGCGGTTGCGGCATGTCCCGCGCCGATGTTCGCCACCTCGCGGAGAGCGTCGCGCTCCAGGTCCGTCAGCGTCCCTTGATCTGCCATCGCGTCCTCCGTCTAGAAAAGGGCCGCCGGATCCAGGATGAGCGCCGGCGCACCATCGGGGAGGATGGTCGCCCCACCCACCCATGCCGGCAGACCCGCCGGCTGGGCGAGCTGCTGCACGACCACGTCCTGCTGTCCGAGCAGGATGTCCACGATGAGCGCGGTGCGCCGTCCGCCGGTCTCGATCACGATCGCGGGTCGCTTGGCCCGCTTGCCGCCCCCGTCGGTGCCGGGCCCGGTGCCATCCTGATCCACGGGGAGGCCAACCACCTGACGAAGATCGGCGGTGGGGAGCGATTCCCCTCGTAAAGTAACCTCGCCTCCGGGCGCATCATGCACCGTCGCCTCGGCCAGGAGGCCGAAGGGAATCGCGTACCGCTCGTTGTCGACACCCACCATCAGGGCCCGTACGATCGCGCGGGTAATGGGAAGATGCAGGAGAAACGTCGTCCCCCGTCCCGACTGGGTCTTGAGCTCCATCCGGCCTCCCAGCGAGCGAACCCGGTTGAGCACCGCATCGATGCCGACGCCGCGGCCGGAAACGGTGCTGACGGTGGTCCGGGTCGTGAGGCCGGAGTGGGCCAGGAGCCGCAGCAGACCGCCCGCATCGGGCAACGGCGCGGCGGGATCCATCAGGCCGCGTGCGACCGCCCGCTCGCGCACCGCGCTCCGGTCGATGCCGCGGCCATCGTCACTCACGATCACCGTCACCTCGTCGCGAAGCCGCTCGGCGCGGAGACGGACCGTCCCTTCCCGCTGCTTCCCCGAGGCGGTGCGTTCCGCCGGCGTTTCCAGCCCATGATCGGCCGCGTTGCGCAGGAGGTGGGTGAGCGGTTCGGTCAGTGCGTCCAGCACCGAACGGTCGAGCTCGATCTCGGCGCCTTGCAGCTCCAGCCGAATCTCCTTGCCGAGCTCCCGGCCCAGATCGCGCACCATGCGGGGAAACCGGTCGAACACTTCATCGACCGGCGCCATCCGGGCCCGGAAGACGGCGCTCTGCAGCCCGCCGACCAGCGCCCCGATCCGGCCGCTCACCTGTTCCAGCTCCGAGCCGATGTCACGATCGGCGATCGTCGCGAGCCGGTTGCGCGCCACCACGAGCTCTCCCACGTCATGCACCAGCGCATCGAGCCGCTCCAGATCGACTCGCACCTGGCGCGCGGGGAGCGTGGGCTGCGCTTCCCCGGAGGCGCGCGGGTGCAGCCGCCGTTCCGGCAGCGCCATCTCCGCGGTGCGGCCCTGATCGGAAGGGACCATCCCGAAGAGCATTTCGACCAGCGGCTCGTTCGGGACCGGCGCGGCCCCCCGTCCCACCGCTTCGACGCCGGTGGCCAGCGCATCCACTGCGGCGAAGAGCGCATCGACGACCTCGCGGCCGGGAGTGAGGGTCCCTTGCCGCACGGCGCCGAGCAGCTGCTCTGCCGCATGGGCGATCGCCGTCACCGGCTCGAAGGAGAGCGCCGCGGACGAGCCCTTGATCGAGTGGAACGCACGGAAGAGCTCCGCCACCGGCGCGGTCGCCGTGGGCGCGCGCTCCCAGGCAAGGAGCAGCTCGTTACAGCGCTGGAGATGGTCTCGGCTGTCGGAGAGAAAGAGCGCAGTGTAGCGGGCGAGATCCACCGGCGCTCACCCGAGCAGCCGCTGCACCGCTTCGAGGACGCGGGAGGGTTGAAACGGCTTCACGACGAAATCCTTGGCGCCGGCCTGAATGGCCTCGACGACCAGCGCCTGCTGGCCCATCGCGCTGCACATCAGGATCTTCGCCTCGGGACTGGTCTTGCAGATTTCGCGCACGGCCTCGATCCCGCCCATGTCGGGCATCACGATATCCATGGTGACCAGATCGGGCTTGAGCTGCCGGTACTTCTCCACCGCCTGGGCGCCGGTTTCGGCTTCGCCGATGACGTCGTAGCCGGCCTGGGTGAGGATATCGGTGATCATCGTCCGCATGAAGATCGCGTCGTCGCAGACGAGTACGGTATGGCCCACGGTGTCCCCCTCTTCCGTTACGCTCTGCCCGGCTCCGCCGCGAGCAGCGGGAGCACGAGCGCCTCGATGTCGAGTACCGGCAACGCACGCGCGCCCGCCGATACCTGGAGATCCTCCACCTCGTCCATCACGATCCCGACCCGGCCGTCCCGCATGGTGAGCACCAGGAGCCAATCGCCCGCTTCGGTACCCGGTGCGCCGAGCAGCGACCGGCCGCTCACCGCGGTGACCAGGGTCCCGCGAACATTGGCGACTCCGCGGATCGTCGCCGACACCCCGGGAATGCGGGTCAGCTCGGGCGCCGCGATGATTTCGCGCACCGCAGTGATCGGCAATGCAAAACGCTCCGCACCCACGCGGCAGACCACAACCCGGCCGGCGACCGGATCAGTCATCGGATCGGTACTTGAAGAACTCAAAATATGTAAGTCCCGGTGCCGGAGCAACTTGGCCTCCCGGCCCGCGGGCCGCCTCGAGGGCGGGACCGAGATCCTCCGGCCACTCTGAGCGAAAGGCGAGCCGCTTGCCCGTGATCGGATGTTTGAACACCAGCTCGGCGGCGTGCAAAGCCTGGCGCGGCGTGGCCCTGGCCAGCCGTTCGGCCTCCTGGCGGCCGGGTCCCGTCATCCGGCGGGCCCCGCCTCCCGAATACACCGGGTCCCCGACGACCGGATGCCCGACGTGGGCAAGATGGACCCGGATCTGGTGGGTGCGGCCACTGTGCAGCTCGGCGCGCAGGAGATCGCAGACCCCGAAGCGCGCGAGCACGAAGATGTCGGTCCGCGCGGCGCGCCCGTCGGAGCGCACCATCATCCGCTTCCGGTCGGTCGGACTCCGCGCCATCGGGGCTTCGATCACCACCGACGGGTCGTCGAAATGGCCCCAGGAGAGCACGGCATAGGCGCGCTTGATCCGCCGGGCCGCGAGCGCCGCCCCCAGTCTCCGGTGGGCGAGGTCGGTCTTGGCGATGACCATGAGCCCGCTGGTATCGCGATCGAGCCGGTGCACGATCCCGGGCCGTCCCGCCGCGCCGCCGGAGAGGGTGGTGCCGCGGGCGACGAGGGCGTTGACGAGGGTGTCGTCCCAGTGCCCGGGCGCGGGATGCACCACCAGCCCGGCCGGCTTGTCGAGGACGGCGAGGTCGTCGTCCTCGTAGACGATGTCGAGCTCGAGCGGGTTAGGAACGATCGTGCGGGGCGGCTCGTCGTCCGGAAAGGCGATCTCCACCAGCTCGCGGCGCTCCGGGATTCGCGAGGCCCGGACCACCTTGCCGTTGACCCGAACGGCGCCGGCCGCGACGAGCCGCGCCGCCTGGGTGCGGGAAAGACTCAGCTGGTCGGCGAGGAAGCGGTCGATGCGCTCGGCGACCGCGGAGGCGACGGAAAAGAGGACGTCAGGCAGGGTCCCTGCTCACGGACTGGGCCGCTGCCTCGGCCCGGGAACGTCGCGCATCTTCCATCCAGAGCGAAATCGCCAGGGCGATCGCGCCACAGCTCACTCCCATGTCCGCGACATTGAACGTCGGCCACCGGGTCGCGCCGACGCCGACGTCGATGAAGTCCACGACCCCCTGCGCGCTGCGAACCCGGTCGATCAGGTTGCCGGCGGCCCCGCCGGCCACCAGCCCGCACGCAATCTGCCGCATCAGGTCGCGCGGCGAGCTGTTCCGGGCGACACGGTAGAGCAGCACCACCGCCACGATGGCGATCAGCAGAAAGATCCAGCGCGACCAGGGGCCGAGATGCAGCCCGAAGGCGGCGCCCTGGTTGTAGACCAGACGCAGCTGAAGCCAGTCACCCATCACCTCCACCGGCGGAATCGGGAGCAGCACCCGCTCCGCCACCCGCTTGCTCACGATGTCGGCGAGGAGGAGCCCGAGTGCCACCGACCAGAAGAGCCGGCGGGACTCAGCGGCGCTTCTCATCCTCTTCCTTCTCCTTGCACGTGATGCAGAGCCGCGCGTGCGGCAGCGCGTCCAGGCGCTCGAACGCGATATCGGCGCCGCACTGGTGGCACTTCCCGAAGTTGTCCGGCTCCGCGTACATCCGCCGCAGCGCCTGATTCACGTGCCAGAGATAGCGGCCCTCCTGGGACGCGAAGAGAAACTGCTTCTCCCGCTCCATGGTGTCGGTGCCCTGGTCCGCCATGTGAAAGGAATACGACGACAGATCGCCGTCGGAGGACTGCAGGGTGTTGTTGAAGGACTCGTCGTAGTACCCGAGCTCCTTCATGACCCGCGCCCGCTCGTCGAGCAACCGGGCCTCGAGATGCTGCAGCTGCTTCTTGTTCATGGCCGTTCCGTAAGAGGTGGGACATAGCGCTGAACCGCGATCACTGTCTGATGGCCTTCGATGTCGACCGTTTCCTGCCGGTCGGGCGCCGCGCACCGGGCGCCCAGGCGCAGCGCACGAGCCAGCGTCTCCGACCCAATCACGCTCTCGTGCTCCCGGGCCGCGTCGAGCAGCGGAGCCGGGCCCTCGATCGAGACTTCGATGCGCGCGGTGTACTCGTACTCCGCGTCCTTGCGGAGCCGCTGGATCCGGTTGACGAGCTCGCGGGCCAGGCCCTCACGCCGGAGCTCGTCCGTCAGCTCGGGGTCGAGCGCCGCGACATAGCTTCCCTCGCTCTGCACCAGCCAGTCGGAGACGACCTGCCGCTCCACGGTCACATCGTCCGGCCCGTATTCCCACGGCGTCCCATCGCCGTTGAGATTCACCGTTCCCCCGTTCTCCAGCACCCGCAGCTGGTCGGGGCTCAGGCGCGCCGCCGCGGCGGCGGCCTCCGGGGTGCGCTTGCCGTATCGCTTTCCCAGGGAACGGAAATTGGGTTTGGCCTTGAGCCGCACGAGACCGGCGTCGGAGGCGACCACTTCGACCTCGCGCACGTTCACTTCCTGGGCCAGGAGCGGGAGAAGATGCCGGAACCGGGCCCCATCGGCGCTCTTGGGCACCACGACCCGCATCCGCTGCAGGGGCTGGCGCACCTTGATGCTCTTCTCTTCGCGCGCCGAGCGCGCCAGCGACGCGAGGCGGCGCACCGAGGCGACGGCCGTCTCCAGCTCCTGGTCGCGCTCGCAGGTCGGGTCGGGAAAGAGGGCGAGGTGTACCGAGGTGCCGGTCAGGGCGCGATGCAGCCAGTCGCTCGCGAACGGCGCCGCCGGCGCCAGCAGCCGGCTGACCGTCAGGAGGGCGTCGTACAGCGTCCGCACCGCCGCGGGATCGGCGTCCTTGTCGGGTGCCCAGAAGCGGGGGCGCGAGAGCCGGACGTACCACTTCGAGAGATCGTCTACCACGAAGTCGATGATGGGGCGCACGCCGCTGCTCGGGTCGTACTTGTCCCACGCCGCGGTGACTTCTCCCACGGTGGCCTCGAGACGGCTCCGGAGCCAGCGATCGAGCGGCGTCTCCGCGCCGGCTTTGCGCTCGGGCAGCTCGTTCCCCGCGAAGAGCTGGAAGAACTTGTAGATGCTCTGGAGGGTCTGGAAAAAGGAGCCGGCCACCTCGGGAATCGCCGCGGGGTCGAAGCGCTTGGGCAGCCACACCTCGCTCGACGCGAGGAGATACAGCCGAGCGCTGTCGGCACCGAACTGGCGCACGATGTCCCACGGCTCGACGATGTTGCCCTTGCTCTTGGACATCTTCTGCCCGGCGGCATCGAGCAGCATGTCGTTGACCAGGACGTTCCGGTACGGCGCCCGGTCGAACACCGTGGTGCCGATCGCGAGGAGCGAGTAAAACCACCCGCGGGTCTGATCCACCCCTTCGCAGATGTAGTCGGCGGGAAAGTGCCGCGCGAACTCTTCCTGGTGCTCGAAGGGATAGTGCCACTGGGCGTAGGGCATCGCTCCCGAATCGAACCAGGTGTCGATCACTTCCGGCGCGCGCCGCATGGTGCCGCCGCCCGGCGCGGGCCAGGTGAGCTCATCGACCGCCGGCTTGTGCGGGTCGAATCCGGCGGGGAGCGTACGCCCGAGCTTTTCGGACAGCTCGGCGAAGCTCCCGATCACCTCGACGACCGAAGGATCCTGATCGGAAACCCAGACCGGAAGCGGCGTGCCCCAGTAGCGGTCGCGGGAGATGGCCCAGTCCACGTTGTTGCTGAGCCAGTCTCCGAACCGGCCCGAGCCGGTCTTCGGCGGCTGCCAGGTGATGCCGCCGTTCAGCTCCAGCATCCGCTCCTTGACGGCCGACGTGCGGACGAACCAGGAGTCGCGGGCGTAGTAGATCAGCTTGCTCTTGCATCGCCAGCAGTGCGGATAATCGTGGACGTGCGACTCCGTCAGGAGGTGGAGTCCCAGCGCCTTCAACCGGGCGATGATGAGGTCGTTCGTCTCCTCCGCGGTGACCAGCTTCCCTTCGAGCTCCGGCCAGGTCGTGCCCGTAAAGGTCCCGTCGGCCGCAACCGGCCGGACCAGGGCCAGCCCGTACCGCTTGCCCGCCTCGTAGTCGTCGGCCCCGAAGGCCGGCGCCATATGCACGATCCCCGATCCGTCGTCGGCCGTGACGAAGTCGCCCAGCACGACGACGGAGTGGTCTTTGCCCTCGGGAAGGGGGACAATGTCGAGCGGGCGCACGTAGCGGAGCCCCGCCAGCGCGCTGCCCGGAAACGTGGTCACCAGCTCGAGGTCGGAGCCGAGGACTTTCGCGAGGTGCTCGGCTCTCCCCGTGGCAAGAATGACGCGCCTTCGCGCCTTCGCGTCTCCGCGCCCGAGGAGATACTCGCCGTAGACCAGCTCCGGATGCACCGCCGCCGCGACGTTCGACGGCAGCGTCCACGGCGTCGTCGTCCAGACCACCAGCTCGCGCCCGGTTCCATCGGTGAGCGGAAACGTGAGGTAGATCGATTTGTCCTGGATCTCCTCATAGCCCAGCGCGAGCTCGTGGCTGCTGAGCACCGTGCCGCAGCGCGGGCAGTACGGAAGCACCCGATGTCCGCGGATCAGGAGGTCCTTCTTGTGGAGCTCCTTGAGCAGCCACCAGACGCTCTCGATGTACTCGGGCGTGCAGGTGATGTAGGGATGCGCGTAGTCGAGCCAGTAGCCGGTGCGGTCGGAGAGCGCCTCCCAGTCTTCCTTGTAGGTGAAGACGCTCTCACGGCAGAGCCGGTTGAACTCCGCCACACCGTAGGCCTCGATGTCCTTCTTGCCCTTGAGGGCGAGCTTCTTCTCGACTTCGATTTCCACCGGCAGCCCGTGGGTATCCCAGCCTGCGATGCGGGTGACGGAGCGCCCCTGCATGACGCGGAAGCGGCAGAAGAGATCCTTGAGGGTGCGGGAAAACAGATGGTGGATGCCGGGCCGGCCGTTCGCCGTGGGGGGGCCTTCGAAAAAGACGAAGGGCGTGCCGTCTTTCCGCGCCGCTTCCACCTGGTGAAAGAGATCCTCCGCCTTCCAGCGCGCGAGGAGCTCCCGCTCCAGGGCATCGGCACCCTGGTCGGGCCAGACGGGAAAGCGGACCGGCTGGCTCATGCCTGCCGGCGGTAGGCGCGCTGCTGCATCTCGTCGACGGCGGCTTCGATGTTCTCCCCGCCCAGCGTTTCCAGCTCCTGGAGCTGACGCTCGAGGAGCTGCCGATAGCTGGCCAGATACGCCGCGTATTGCCGGCGGACCATCTCGTTCCCCTGGGCCAGCCGCTGCTGGTCGGCCCGGGTTTCCACCATGAGGCGCTCGGCCTCGGTCCGGGCCGCGAGCAAAATGCCTTCCGCCTGAGTCGAGGCCTCACGGAGCGCGACGTCCCGCTCCCGCTCCGCCTGCGTCTGGCTGTCGGTCCGAAGCTGCTGCGCGTGGACCAGGGCGTCGTTCATGGCGCGCTCGCGATCGCGATACGACTTGAGCTGATCGCTCATCCCCTTGACGCGCTCGTCGAGCTGGACCCGGTCGCGCACCAGGCGGTCGATCTCTTCGGCCATCCGCTGCTTGAATTCCTCGACCTGGACGGGATCGTAGCCCCGAAGCACCCGCTGGAACTCCTGGGCGCGAACGTCGTGCGAGGTCAGATGGAACGCGTCGTTGCTCATGGTTGGCGTTCTCCGAAAAGCAGGGTTCCCAGGCGCACCATCGTCGCCCCCTCTTCCACGGCCACTGGAAAGTCACCCGACATTCCCATCGAGAGCTCCGGCAGCGCATATCCCGCCGCCTGCAACCGGTCGCGTTCCGACCGCAGCCGGGAAAAGGCGGCGCGCTGGGCGGACTCGTCGATGGTGAGCGCCGCCATCGTCATCAGTCCGCGGAGCTCGAGGGCGGGGAGCGACACGATGCGCGCGAGCAGCGCCTCGAGCGACGCCGGCTCCACCCCACCCTTTTGCGATTCACCCGAGCAATTGACCTCGACCAGCACCGCTTGTCGCGCGCTACCGGTGACCCGCCTGGCAAGCTCGTCGGCCAGGTCGACGCGATCGACCGAATGAATCAACGCGAAGCGTCCCACCGCGTGCCGCGCCTTGTTCCGCTGCAGTGTGCCGATCAGGTGCCAGCGAGCCGCGACCTCGGGAAGCAGCTCCTGCTTGGCGAGCGCCTCCTGCACCCGGTTTTCTCCGATATCCTGAAGACCCGCCGCGAGTGCCGCGCGGATTGCCTCGGGTCCGTGCGTCTTCGTCACTGCCACAATCCGGACCGGATGGGTCCATCCACCCTTCGCCTGGTGCTGCAGGATCCGGTCCTGCACCATGGCCAGACGGGACGCTAGGCCCGGGAAATCCATAACCACCAAATCTAAAGGGGGTTAGACCTGGGTAGAAGGGAAAGCCCCGGGGCCCGACCAGGTTAGATTACAGGTCGCGGCAGCCTCCAATCGGTTTGCCGGCCACCCCCCTCTCAGGGCGGAATACATGCAGAAAGACAGGGCAGCTTCTACCGGCAGGACGCCCATTCGGTCCCGCCCGACGCTTACCGACCGGGTGAAGGATCGAGTCGCCAAGGTCGAGGCGGCACTTGAACGGCGGGAGGGCTCGGCCCCGCCCGCAAAACCGGCCAAGCGCCGCGCTTCGACGCTCGCTTCCGCCGCACCGGGCCCCAGGACCGGCGAAGGTGAGCGGGAGGCCCGTTCCCTCAATAGGGTCTACAGCGAGCTCAAGACGACCTACCAGCAGTACCGCCGGTCGACCGGCCGGTCCGCGGTGCCCGAGCTGCGCGAAGCGGTGCAGGCATTCAAAAAGGGACCGAGCCTGACTTCGCTCGTCGGCGTGGCGGTGTTTCTGGACGATCGGAGCCTGTTGACGTGGTAGAACAGGGGAAGTAGGGAAGAGGGGAAAAGGGGAAGCGGTAAGGGGGCGGGATAGTCCACCTTCCCTTGCTTCTCAATCTTTCTCCCTTCCCCCTTCCCCCTTCCCCCTTTCCTTCTTCCCCCTTCCCCTCTTCCCCTCTTCCCCGTTGCAAACCATCGTTCTTGCCCGGCACGGCAAACCGGAATGGAGCGACAGCACCTTCATTTCCGGGCACGAGCTGGCCGACTGGGTCCAGGGCAGAGACGCCGCCGGGATCGACCCATCGCTTCCCCCGGCCCCCGAGCTCCGCCGGATCGCCCGCAGCGCGGGGGGATTCGCGGCGAGCCCGCTTCGCCGATCGATCGAGTCACTGCACCTGCTCGCGCCTGAAGCGATCCCCTACGTCGATCCCGTCTTCCGCGAAGTTGAAGTGCCGGGGCGCGTCCCCTCTCCGATCCCCCTCCCGGCGCAGATCTATTCCAAGATCTCTCGCATCGCTTGGTACGCCGGCTGGTCGCCCAGGGTCGAAAGCTTCAGTGAAGCCAGACGCCGAGCCCGGAAGGCGGCCGAGACGCTCATCGAGATCCTCCCCGAGCGCGGTGCCCTCCTGCTCGTCGGTCACGGTATCATGAATGGGCTGATCGGCGTGCGGCTGCGGAAGATGGGGTGGAAGGGGCCGCATCTGCGGCCGCGCCGGCTCTGGGCGTATGGTGTCTATCGAAAACCGGCATCCGAAGGGGGGAGCCGAGATCCCCGATGAAACCGTACTCGAAGCACCTCTACGTCGGATGGGCTCACCTCGACGCGAACGGCCACATGGCGAATACCGCCTACCTCGCCCTGTCGGCCGACGTGCGCATGTTCTACTTCGCCGAGCACGGCTTTCCATCGACCGAATTCGGAAGGCTGGCGGTGGGACCGGTGATCCAGCGCGAGTCGCTCGAATATCGCCGGGAGCTGCACCTGCTGGATCCGATCGAGGTAACCCTTGCCGCCGAGGGAATGAGCCCCGACGGCGCGCGCTGGGTCCTCATCAATGAATTCATCAGGTCCGACGGCCAGGTCGCTGCCCGGGTGACCAGCACCGGAGGGTGGCTCGACCTGAAAGCGCGGGCCCTCATTGCACCCCCGCCGGCACTCGCCGAGGTGGTGCGCGCCACCCCGCGTACCGCCGCGTTTGCGGAGATCCCTGGCCTGTCGCCGAAGCAATAGCCCCGCGCCTCCGCACCTCCGCGTCCTCGCGTCTTCGCGCCCTACGGCAGTATCACCCGTCCATTCGCGATGACCGCGTCGATTCGCCGAGTGTGCCGGATGTCGGTGAGCGGATTCGCCCGGAGGAGCACGAGGTCGGCGATTTTTCCTTCCGCAATCGTGCCCAGCGAATCCAGCATCCCGAAATACCGCGCCGGCTCGAGTGTCGCCGCCCGGAGAATCTGGAACGGGGAGATTCCGGCGCGTGCCATCCATGCGAGCTCATCGTGGAGGCCGAAGCCGGGGGGGCTGTTCCGGAGCGGCGCGTCGGTGCCGGGCATGATCACGACGCCGGCGTCATGCATTCTTCCCACCAGTGCGAGACGTTTCTCGAACAGCGCCAGACCCACCTCATTTGCCCCGGCGGGTACCTCCGGCGGCATCGGAAAAATCTGGGCGACGAATTTCCGGAGCGTGTCGGGCAGCCGGCCGGCGAACGCGTCGCCCGGGAGTTTCCGGACCGGCCAGAGGGCAACCTC
>Ga0070707_100000644_pt1 | contig 34849 bp, 33 predicted proteins | sample KBSK5502metaG_FD_65468 | JGI IMG/M metagenome (GOLD analysis project Ga0070707, IMG submission 65468) | Corn, switchgrass and miscanthus rhizosphere microbial communities from Kellogg Biological Station, Michigan, USA - KBS K5-50-2 metaG | ecosystem: Host-associated > Plants > Roots >... | reverse complement strand
CCTCGAGCTTGACCGCCAGCGCGGCGAGCGCGAGCAGGGGCGATGCAAGAACGAGCGCCGAGCCGGCGATCGCGACGTCTGCCGCCCGGTTCACGCGAGCTCCTCCCGCTGCGGCGCCCAAGTGGCCGGCACACCGTGCCGGAGGTAGTTCCAAAGCGCCACGACCGTCGCCGAGGTGATGAGGACGTAGTAGCGCGGAAGCCCGACGCCGAAGAGTGCCGCAAGGAGCACGGCGAGCTGAACGCCGAGGACCACCGCATAGAAAGTGCCCTGGCCGACCAGCGCGATCGAGCTCCCGAGCAGGATCAAGTGGAGGACGCCGCTCGCGTACCGGAGATGCCGGTGCGAGACGAGCGCGAGGAAATAACCCGGGCGCTGGCCGCGCAGCATTCGTCCCCGCAACACGATCAGCCACGAGTGCTCGAACATCCGCACCTTGCGCCGATACTCGCTCTCGTTCGTGGGAGTCGGCCGCTCGAAGGCGAGCGCCTCCGGCTCGTAGACCGCACGCCGCCCCCGCTGCACCATGAGGTACGGCAGCGAGAGGTCATGCCCGAAGCGCGGGTCGACCTCGGCGTAGTCCGACCGGCGCAGCGCGTAGACGGCGCCGTTGCCGGCCGTGACCGAGCCGAGCCGCGACTCTCCGTCGCGCGTCACGAGCTCGTAGCGCCAGTAGACGCCCTCCTTGTTCGAGCCGTCCGGAGCCTCGAGCCGCAGGCGCCCGCAGACATACGCGACTGCGGGATCGGCGAGGTTGCGGACAAGCTTCCGTAGCGCGTCCGGCGCCCAGGTCGCGTTCGCATCGGAGAAAGCGACCACGTCTGCCTCCGTCGCGCGCACAGCAGCGTCCTGCGCCGCGACCTTGCCGCCGCGCGGATTCCGGATCACCCTGGCGCCGGCGGCCTCCGCGAGCTCCTCGGTTCGGTCGGTGGACGCGTCGGAGGTGACCACCAGCGCGAGCAGCTCCGGCGGATAGTCGAGCGCGCGAAGATTCTCGAGCCGCCGCTCGATCGAGCTCTCCTCGTTGTACGCGGTGACGATCACCGCGACCGAAGGGAGGTACCGGTCGTCGAGCGCTATGCGGCGAGTGCGGACGTGCGCAGCGAGTGCGACCGTGAGCGGGTAGAGCGCGTGGGTCCACGCAAGCGCGGCGAGCGAACCCCAGAAGAGGACGTAGGCCGCAATCACGGCCGCAACGCTAGCGGGGCGGTACCCCTCCCCAGGGGCCGATGTGCGGCGCGTACGGCACGGTCAGCGAGAAGGCAAGCGACTTGCCGGAGCCCGACGCGGAAGCCCGAAGCCAGTCACTCTTCGAGGCGTTCAGCTTCAGCGTCGCCCGATAGATCCCGTTGCTGTTGGCGACGACGTACGCGACGGTCCGCCAACTGCCGCTCTTCCCATGGCGAAGTTGGATGGTGACGCGCTGCTTGTCGCTCGTCGCGTCGCGGCCCCAGACACTCACGGTCGAACCATGCAGGTACGCCACGAACGGAAACCGGAAAGCCGTCAACACCGGCTTGGGCTTCGCGCGAGAGAGCGACTTCCCATGGAAGTAGAGGCCACTCTTGTACGGGCCCCCACCCGAGAGGTCCTCGAGATTGAACCACGTGAAGAGCGAAACACCGCATCGCCATGCCTGGTACAGCGACTCTGCGGTCCAGCGAGAGGCGAGGCTGACCGAGGCTGCTCCGTGGCGCGGCGGGTTGGTATCCCAGCCGAACTCCGTCACCCAGAACTGGACCGGCTTCGAGGCAACAACGTGGTGGACTCGCACGCCCGCCTGCAGCAGCGACCGCATCCTTGGCAGGTCGCCGAGCGACACATTGTTGGACTGAGTCGCCTTGCCGAATGCTCCGCCGAAGGTGTACGGGTGATGCGACCAGACGTCGAAATGAACCTTGGCGCTGCACGTCGAATGCGGATGCGCACCCTTCGAGAGGCAGAGGAGCGAGCGCATGAAGGTCATCGGTGCAACCGAATACCACTGCTGCTTCTTGCTCTTCGGATGCCCGAACGGATCGAGGCCTCCGGCGACGACGAGGTTCGCGGGATCGACCGAGTGGACGCCGTCGGCGACGGCATTGATCATCGCTCGGTAGGTGGAAGCCTTGGCCGGACCCAGGTCGAGGCTGAGGTTCGGCTCGTTCCAGACCTCGTAGATGGTCACGTCCGGAAGGACGTCTTGACCGTCGTAATGCGTGGCCAGAGCCTTGGCGAAGTCTCCGATCGCCGCCGGCTTCGGCGATCCCGCATTGACCCCGCTGGGGCGATGTACATAGGCCCAGCTCGGAGTCGCAATGATGTCGAGGATCGGGGTGAGCCCGGCGGCTTCGGCGGCCTCGACTGTCGCGTCAAGCCCGCCCCAGGAGTAGCCCGGGGATGTGGGGTCAGACGCAACGAACCCGTCGGGAAGCGTCGCCGGCGCGATCGTGTTCCAACGGACGGTGAGCCGGACGTACTGCGCACCGGCGGCGCGAGTCATTTCGTAGGGCTGCGCGTTGCCGCCGTTGACGTGGAACGGATCGAACACGGCCGTCCGGAGCGGCGCGGTGCCAAAAGTCTTGTATGTCCTAAGGCTGCTGCTGGCAGCGAAACTCACCGACGCGGCGGTTGCCGTCAGAGAGATCGCCGCGACGGCGAAGAGGAGATACCGCAAAGAGACCCGCACCGCGCGACAACGTACCTAGCGTTCCCCGGCGCGGCGGCGATCTTTGCTGAAGCTTTACGACCTAGTTGCCCCAGGGGCCGATGTGCGGATCCTTGGAGCGCTTGAGCGAAAACGCCAGCGAGTTCCCGGACCCCGTGGCGCTCGCTCGGAGCCAATCCTTCTTCGTCGCGTTCAGCTTCAGCGTGGCCTGGAAGATCCCGTTGGCGTTCGACGAGATGCGAGCGACAGACCGCCACGGTCCGCTCTTCCCGCGGCGGACCTGGATCCCGACGGTCTCCTTGTCGCTCGTGGCGTCCCTGCCCCAGACGCTGATCGTCGTCTTCTTCTTGCCGAGATAGGCGACGAAGGGGAACCGGAACGCCGTGAGTACGGGCTTGGCGCGAGCGCTCTGGATCGACGACGAATAGAAGTACAGACCGCATTGATAAGGGCTCGGACTCGGATAATCCTCGAGCAGGAACCACGTCACCAGGGAGATGCCGGAGAGCCACATCTGGTGAAGTGACTCGGCCGTCCAGCGGGAGGCGAGACTGAGCGACGCAGCGTGCGGGCGAGGCGGATTGGTGTCCCACCCGAATTCCGTAACCCAGAACTGGACCGGGTTTGCCGAGACGACGTGGTGGAGCCGCACGGCCGCCGTGAGCACGGCGCGCATCTTCGGCAGGTCGCCTAGCTCGACGTCGTCGGGCAGCTTCGCCTTCCCGAACGCCCCGCCGAATGTGTACGGATGGTGAGACCACACGTCGAAGTGCGCTGGGTCTTTGCACGTCGCATGCGGATGTGCGCCCTTCGAGAGACACAGCACCGAACGCATGAAGGCGAGCGGCGCGACCGAATACCACTGCTGGTTCTTGCTCTGCAGGTGCCCGAACGGATCGAGTCCGCCGGCGACGACGAGGTTGGCCGGATCAACCCCGTGGACGCCCTCGGCGACCGCGTTGACCATCGCCCGGTACACGGTCGGGCTGGCCGGATTCAGATCCATGCTGTTGTTCGGCTCGTTCCAGACCTGGAACACATGCGCAGCCGGCACTCCCGGGGTCAGGCCGTCGTAGTGAGTGGCGAGCGCAGTGGCGAAGTCGCGGAGAGCCGTAACGTCCGGCGTCCCGCCGTTCACCCCCGCCGGCTGGGTCGTGTACCCCCACGTCGGCGGCGAGGCGATCCCGAGAATCGGGGTCAGCCCGGCCGCCTGAGCGGCCTCGAGGGTCGCATCCAGCGCTGCCCACGTGTAACCGGGCGTGGTGGGATCGGACGGCACGAATCCCGTGGGCTGCGTGGCGGGCGCAATCGCCTGCCAGGAAACCGGCTCACGAACGTACGTGGCCCCCGTCTGCCGCGCCAGCGCGAACGCGACAGACATGTCGGGACCGCTGAGGGTGCGCGGATCGAGCAACCCTGTTCGCAACGGCAGCGTCGGGCGCGTCGAATATGTCCGGACTCGGCTTACGTTGTTTGCCGCACCCGCCAAGGCGGCCCCGGCGAGCAGACAGACGCACGCAACAGCGCACGCGACCAGCGTGTACCTCGGAGTGACCCTCAACCGCACCGGGCGGGATGGTAGTCCGCCTTCCGGCTGACGGCGCGTAGGCTTGGTCGGCCTAGTGATGATGGATCGCCTCTATCGGCGTGTGGCAGCCGCGGTCTTTCGCCTGCTCACTACCGGAGCGCACGAAGATCTCATACGTCTGGGTAGCCGCTACGGCGGCTGGTGGGTGCCCAAATCCGTCCTGACCCGTGCGGCCGTCGCCTATTGCGCCGGAGCCGGCGAGGACATCACGTTCGATCTGGCGTTGCTCGAACACGGGCTTCGAGTCACGACGTTTGACCCCACCCCTAGATCCGTGAGCTACATCGCCTCGCTGGCGATCGCGGACGATCGCTTCCGCTTCGCGCCCGTCGGCTGGTGGAACGAGGACACCGAGATCGACCTGTTCGCTCCCCGCGATCCGGCCCACGCGTCGTACTCTGCGCTCGACCTCCAGGGCACCGGGCAATCGATCACCGTTCCGGTGCGGCGTGTAGCCACCCTCGCACAGGAGCTAGGCGACGCGACCGTGGACATCATCAAGATGGACATCGAGGGGGCGGAGACGGTCGTGATCCCCGATCTCCTCTCGAGCGGTCCGCTGCCCCAGGTCCTCTTGGTGGAGTTCGACAAAGTGCGGCCACTGCGGAACGTCGTCTCGCTGATCCGGCGAATCAGGCGGGCGGGACTAGTGCCCGTGCGCTCCGAGGGACGAAACGTGACCTTCGTTCGCTAGGACTCCGGCTTCGTCAGAGCGGTGTAGTGGTAGGTGAAGATCGCCTGCCCGCCGAAACGAAGTGCGGCAGCCTTCAAGGCCCACCTCGCCTCGCCGCGGCGTCCGGCGAAGAAGGCATGTACTTCCCGGCCGGGGCAATAGATGCGCTCGCGCGTGATGTTCAGACCGCAGCCTTCGACCAGATAGCGAATCGAACGACGGTTGAAGACGTTGATGTGCCCCGTGTCGTCCCAGCGAAAGCGCGATGTGCGGAGATGGAGCTCGAGCGGCACCTCGATCACGACGCGTGAGGCAACACGGGCCGCCTCCTGCAGCAGGGAGCGCGGATCGGCCACGTGCTCGAGTACGTGAGACAGGATCGCGACGTCGTAGGCCCCGTCTTCCCTGGGGATCTTCAAGCCGTCGAACAGGTTGAAATCGACTTCGGCGTCGTAGTGTCTGCTGCGAGCGACCGCGAGGGCAGCCGGGGCGACCTCGAACCCTGAGAACCCGGGCGCGCCGAACCGACCCGCCAGTGCGGCGATGACGCTTCCCTCTCCACAGCCGATATCGACGACACGACCGACCGGACGATCCACGACCGCTTCGATGCTTCTCGCCTTTTCGAGCGCTCCAAGCTCACGCCAGGCGGTGCGGGCGTCGTCCGCATAAAAGTCGGCGTAGTGTCGGTTCAGCGTCGTGATGTCTGTGCGCATCTCTACCTACCAGCAGACAACAGGTTCGCAAACTCGGGCTACCATCGCGGCGTGAGCTCGGAAGCCGGTGTGCAGAGCGGGCGGCGACCGCAGCAGGAGCCTCTCGTCTCGGTCCTCACGCCGTCCTTCAACCAGCGACGCTGGCTCGGCGAAACGCTCGACTCCGTTGCCCGCCAGACGTATCCGCACCTGGAGCACGTCGTCGTGGACGGGGGTTCGACCGACGGAAGTGTCGACGTCCTGCGGACAGTCCTACCCGCCGGGAGTTGGATCAGCGAGCCGGACGGAGGGCAGTCGGACGCACTGAACAAGGCGTTCAACCGCAGCCACGGCGAGATCATCGGCTGGCTCAATTCCGACGATGCGTACCTCTTCGACGATGCGGTCGAGAGCGTTGTGGCGTACTTCCGAGCAAACCCGGACGTGGACGTCGTGTACGGGCACGCGGCTCTCGTGAGCGAGAACGGCAGCCTGCTCCACGTCATGTGGATGCCTCGGTACAGCAAGAGCCGCCTCTGGCGCCAGAACTTCCTCTCGCAGCCTGCCGTCTTCATGCGGCGGAGGGTGCTCGAGGACGGTTTCCTCGACGAGTCGTTCCACTACACGATGGATCACGAGCTCTGGCTCAGGCTCGCGGCCGGGCACCCGTTCGGCCGCATCGACAAGGTCCTCGCGATCGATCGGCATCAGGCCCAGCGCAAGGTCTACCACTGGCCGCCCGAGGCGGACGAAGAGGTGGTCCGGCTCGTCGAGATGTACGGAATTCCCCCGGCGGTGCCCTTCGAGGCCCGGCTGAGGAGGATCGCCTACCGGCTCCGCGGCGCGCCGACGGCATTACGGTTGCGCCAGGATCGGAAGGCATTCGAGTGGTCGATCGACAGCCGCGCACGGCTCATCGTGCGCCAGCTCGTCGTCAAGCGGCGCTTCATGGCGACTGGCGACCCCGACACGGTCTGAGGCGATGACGACCGCCGAGACGACGGCCGACGCTCCGTCTGGGAGTGTGGCCGGATGAGGGCGCTGGGGAAGCTACGCAAGGCCGTCAAGGAACCGATCAGGAGGCAACTCGCCAAACGAGGCATCTACCGCCTCGAGACCGGACCTGCTGATTACCCCACGTCGAACAACTCCCGAGATGCGGTCGATGCGTTCTTCTCGGACCCGAACCGGGTCAGTGAGTATCTGACCACCGATCGGATCGCCTTTTACGATGAAGTCGCGGAGCTTCTGCGCGAGAGGATCAGTGTCGCGGGCCGGGACGTGGCAGATGTCGGATGCGGCACCGGCCATCTCCTGGCGAAACTTGACGAAGCCGAGAGCAGGACTGGCTACGACTTCTCGCCGGCAGCTCTTTCCATTGCGCGAACCGTTTGCCCTCGCGCGAATTTTGAAGTCCACGACATCTATGACCAGCCTCCCAGCCGCTTCGACATCGTTTGCTGCTGCGAGACGCTCGAGCACATGTTCCAACCTGCACGGGCTCTCCGCAGCCTGTGGGACATGGTCCGGCTGGACGGAGTGTTGCTTCTCACCGTGCCCAATGGTCGCCGCGACACGACACTGGGGCACATCAACTTCTGGAGTCCGGAGAGCTGGAATATGTTCCTCCGAGAGACGCTGACGGACGCGCAGATCGAGAACGCTCCCTTCTCTGACGGCAACAGCTGTTTTGCCTTCATCGGGCCGCGCTAGCAAGGTGACCTGCGTTCGCCGGCCGCGCCCACGGTGCTATGTCGCTGTTCGCGCTGTGACCGGAACGGAGCCATCCGGAGTGAGCGCATCGCCGATTCCCCTGTAGTACCCGGAGAGCGCATCGGCCGCCACCGCTGCCGCGAGGCCGAGGGAGAGTCCCAGCCCAAGGGCGACCACGAACACCTCGACGATCCACCATCCCTGGCGCGGGACGTCGACACGTTCGAGCGCCGACGGCCGGCCGAGCGGCACATACGAGAGTAGGACCATGTCGTCGAGCCTACTCGTGAGCACCCTGCGTTTTGCCGCGGCGCCGGGCCCGCGTAGCGATGCGATCCGCGCTCGAAGCCGCCCGACTGCCGCCGTGACTCGAGCGACCGCAGCCCGCTCATGCCAGGCGACGAGGGCGTCGAGGTAGGAGTTCACGAGCGCTGCGGCATCCCGGGGCCGGTCGGCCGTCGCACGCGCAGTCACAGATGTCGTGCCAGCGCTGTTGTCGACTATGAGAGAGACGCGCCCCTCACGTACGTCGGCTGTGCGCAAGACCAGCGGCGCACTGCCGAAATACTGCCGCTCGAGGGGCACTTCCGTGAACGTGACGTGCCCCGCCACCGACCGCGTCGGAGCGTTCGAGACGGCAAGCGCAACTGCGATCGTCGGCACGAGCAGGAGCGGAAGGGCGACCGCGACTGGATTCCGGCGCGCCGAGCTGAGGACCTGACTCGGTATCCCGAGCCAACCCGATGCGGGCGTCAGGCGCGGATGAATGTACGACGCCTCCTGCCCTGGTCGCTGCTCATCCTCGGCTCCATCGCGTCGGCTCAACGAGAAGCCCAGCACCAACCCAGCGAGAATCCAGAAGCCGGCTGCGTTCTGCTGCACCGTCTCCAGAAGCAGCGTTACCAGCATTCCCACGCACGCGATCAGAAGCACACGAGTGTCGGAGTCGCTCGGAGCCGACCGCCACAGCCGCCAGGCCCGCAGAAGAATCACCCCGAATAGCAGCACCGTGAACGCGAAGGCGGCGAAGCCTTCTGCCACGAGATTCGACAGGAAGAAGTTGTGTAAGGAGTAGGAACCCGTCTGAGTCGCGGCGACCAACGCGGGGGACGACCGGATCGACTCGTTGAAGAAGCCGGTCTCGCTCGTTCCGAGCAAGAAGCGCTGTGGGTCGTGAGCTAGGACGGTGAAGACATGGCGGTCCGGCACGAGACGCACATCGGAACTCGTCTTGTCCAAGTTCACCAAGTGGATCACGCCAGCGGCGACGATTGGGAGCGCGGCGATGGCCACAATCCATCCGACCTTCGGGCGTATGACACAAGCTGTGGCCAGCACCGCGACCATCAGCTGCACAACCATCTCCCGGGCCTGGAAGACGAAGAGCATGAGAAAGAGCAGAACGGCCAGGGTGCAGACCGCCGCGATCCGGCCTCGTCCTCGCCGCGATGCGAGCAAAACGAGCAGCCACGAGACGCTCAGCGGCACAAGGAGGGCGACGCTGTCGAAGGCGACGTTGAGACCGTAGTTACGCCGAATCGGGTTGCTGAAGAACAGGAAATCTCTCGCTGAGCCGCCGATCCGCTCGGGTGCCGGAATCGCGCCGACACTCGCCAACACCCCGCAGAGGCCGAGGATCAGCAGAGCGACGGTCGCCCCGATGCCCACGTTCCTGACGGCGTGCCGGTACCGCGCAACCGCAATCGCCGCCGCAGCGAACGCACCGAAGCTCAGCACAGTCACCACTTCGCGGGCTACAGAACTCGCAGGCTCATAGCGCAGCCGAAATGCATAAGTGGCGACCCACCCACCGAACAGGGCGGTCGCGACGACCAGATCGCGATCGCGGCGAAGTGCGTCCAACACGCGCCGCCAATGGAAAAGCAACACCAGCCCTAACAGGATGACCCCGAACGAGATCGTCCCCGCGGCCGTGGGATATTCGAACGCCTCGAGCACCTGGCCCGCAACCAACACCCCCAGAGCAGCTGCGGGCCACACCGCAGCTAGCAGGACCAACGCGGGCAGTACGACGATCGTGATCGCGAGCACAAGTGCTGGTGCGTCCCATGTGCTCCGCGCGGCTAACGCTGCTACCGCGGCCGCCGCCCCCGCAAGCCCCGCATACAGAATGAGAATCGCCGGTCTCGGCAGCGTCACGCCGAGCGCATGTTAGACCGAGCCGAACGTGATTTGCGGTGACATTCTCGCGCGCTGAGAGCGGTTCCCCCTAAGCCGCCGCTAGCCTCGGAGCCTTGGCGCAAGTGATCGAAGCCGAAGTCGCTCCCGCACCTCGTGGCCTGAGCCCGCGTGTGCGCTCCGGGCTCGGGTGGTCAACTGCTGGACGCTTTGTCGCGCTCCCTGCGGGCGCAGCTGTGAACATCCTCGTCGCACGCGCGCTGCCGCCGACCGACGTCGGGGCCTACTTCGTGATCGTGAATCTCGTGAGCATCGTCGCGCTGATCAGCATGCTCGGACTCAACCAGGCAGTCGTGCGAGGCGTGTCAGAAGCGATGACGCGTGGGCGTGCCGCGGCCGCCGGAGCGGTCGTCAGGACCTCGCTTCGGATCACCGCCCTCGTCTCGATTGCCTTCGGGATCGTGTACCTCCTCACGGGGCACGCGATCGGCCAACAGGTCTTCGGCTCAGCGACGATCGCCGACGCAACCCCCTGGATCGCAGTCTTCATTCCTTTGACGGCGGTTCGGCTCCTGGTGCCCGAAGCTTTTCGAGGCTTCAGCGACATCAAGTGGGCGACGATCCTCGGCGACGCTGCGACGAACGTAACCCTCGCAATCGCCCTTGCGGCGATCGTCGTCGGCGGTTGGCAGACGAGCCTGACGCAGGTCCTTGTCGTCTCAGTCGCCCTTGCAGCGGTACTCGTCGTTCTCTCGCTGGGGCGACTCCGCGACCGGGTCAGGCCGCTTGGAATCGCCCCCGGCAATGCTCGCGCGCTTCTCTGGATCGCTCTGCCTCTGCTTGCCACCAACCTCAGTTGGAACTTGATGGTTCAGATCGACACGATCCTGCTCGGAGCTTTCCGCTCGGGCGCAGACGTTGCGTACTACGTCGCCGGTGCGCGGCTAGCCTCGTTGCTCCTGGTGCCGCTACTGATCGGAATGTCGTTTCTCGCTCCTCTGATCACGGAGCTATGGACTCAGCAGCGGTTTCACGATCTCGAGCGGCTGCTGCGAACAACTTCTGGGGCGACCGGCCTCGCCTCGGGCATCGGACTCGTCTTTCTAATCCTGCTCGGCCCTTGGGCGCTCACCTTTCTGTTCGGCGACTACTACAGCCGCGGCAGCACTGTCCTCATCGTGCTCGCAGCTAGCTGCTTCCTGACCTCGATGGGCGGCTACTCCGGCCTCGCCTTGATGATGGCCGGAGAACAGATGGCGGCGATGCTCATCACCATATTCGTCGCAGTCGTGACAATCGCCGGCACCGCAGTGGCCGCGGACACCGCCGGGGCGGTCGGAGTCTCGATCGCGATTGCCTGCGGAGTGACTCTTCAGAACGTACTCACCCTCATTGTCGTCCGGACCAGGCTCGGAATCTGGGCCTATCCCTCCCTTCGGGGCCTGCGAGCTCCTGTCACCTCCTTGCTCGCCTCGACGAGGCGACGCCGCCGATGAGTGCACAGGGGAACAGTGCGCGCGAGTCCTTGCGGACATACCTCGATTCGCTCGCCTCCCGGCATGCCCCGGCGGCAGGCGGCAGCCTCCCCTACCGTCTGGCACGCGGACTCCTCCCGCCGTCTCGGCGCGGAACCGTCGCCGTTGCACTGACCGAGGCAAAGCGACCGCTCGAGCGCCGCCGCGCCGAAGCAGCCACGCGCGAAGGAAGCCTCCGGCTCCATCTCGGCAGCGCGTGGCAACCGAAGGAGGGCTGGTTCAACGTCGACCTGGCCGGACACCCTGTCGACCTCGCCTGGAACCTCGCCCACGGGTTGCCCTTTCCGAACGCGTCCGCAGAGGCGATTTTTCACGAGCACCTTCTCGAGCACCTCCCCCTCGAAGCCGCTGCGAAGCTCATCGAGGAGTCCCATCGGGTTCTGTCTCCCGGCGGCGTCATGCGGATCGCCGTTCCCGACGCGGGTCGGTATCTCCTCTCCTACGCCGACGGAGGCCAAGGTCTGATCGACGAGTACCGACCGGGACGACCCACGAACCTGCTAGCCGTCCAGGAGATCTTCTATCTCCACGGACATCGCAGCGGCTGGGACCTCGAGACCCTCGAGCTCTTCGTACGGGCGGGCGGCTTCGAGGAGTGCGAAGGGCGCAGATTCGGCGACAGCAGGATCGAGCCATGCCCAGACAGCCCTCACCGCGAGCAAGAGTCGATCTACCTCGAGGCCATAAAGGGCGAGTAGCGAACGTATGGGTCCGCTGCGGATCGCGGTGATCGCCAACATGGTCGACCCGAACCGGGTGGCGCTGTTCGAGCGGGTCGCTCGAGAGGACGGGATCGAGCTGCTCGTCGTCTACGAGACCGGGATGGAGTCGAACCGGTCGTGGGAGGTTCCGGCCGACCTGCCCTTTCGACACATTCGGCTGCGCTCTGCGTCGGTCGACCTGAGGCGCCTGGGGACCGACGCGTACGTGCACCTCGCGCTCCGACCGCTCGAACCGATCAGCTCCTTCCGACCGGACGTCGTCGTCGGCGCAGGAGGCGGAATCTGGAGCTCTCCCGCGAACATAGCCGCCTTCGCCGCGCGTCGGAGAAAGGGTTGGGCGTTCGTTCCCTGGTGGGGAAGCTTCTCGAAAGATCAGCCGTCCGTCGCTCGCCGGCTCAGCGAAGCGTGGGTGCGCCACTTCGTCACCCGCAGCGACCTCTGCCTGGCTTACGGAACTCGTGCTGCTCGCGAGCTCGAGCGGCTCGGAGTCGCCCCGGCCGCGATCCGCCGCGTCCCGAACGCGGTACCGCGGGGCGAGCCGAGCACAACCCGCCACCGACCGCATGACCCCCTGCGATTCCTCTTCGTCGGGCAGCTAATCGAGCGGAAGGGCATCACCGAGCTCCTCGACGCGTTCTCGCAGCTTCCGGAAGGGGAGCTGCACATCGCCGGTGACGGGCCCCTCCAACCCCTCGTGAACCGCGCGGTGCAGACCGGACGGGTGACGTATCACGGTCAGATCGATCGTCCCGCCCTGCAGCGGCTCTATGCAGACGCTGACGTGCTGGTCCTGCCGTCCCGCTACGAGGTTTGGGGACTGGTGATCAACGAGGCACTCGAGCACGGACTTCCGGTCATCGCAACCGAGGCCGTGGGAGCGGTTGACGACCTGGTGGTCGACGACGTGAACGGCTACATAACCCGCGCGGGCGACGTAGACGAGCTCCGCGAGGCAATGGCGCGAATCGCGAGCTGGGACGACCCACGTTGGCGCGCGGCAGCGACCGCCGGTGCAGAGATTGCCGAGCGGTGGTCGATAGACGCCGCCGCGGCGGCGTTTGTCGACGCATGCCGTACGAGTGTCGAACGCATAATCAATCGCTAGTGCCGTCCATCGACACCAAGGATCCCGATTCGGGGCCGGAGACGTTCGACGCCCGTCTCCGATTGCTGCTCGTCTGCCCGGCGTGCCGCGGAGAGCTCGACTGGGGCGACGATGAAGCCCGCTGCACCGCCTGCGGTGCGACGTACGAGGTAGCCGACGGAATCCCATTGCTCCGAATCGGTGCTGCCGGAGACGATGAGCACAAGGAGCAGCAGGCCGCATTCTTCGACGACGCCGATCCCGAGTTCGAGACAACTCGCCCACATGGCACACCGTGGTTGTACCGCTGGTTACTCGACGAAAAGTTCCGGCGCAGTCTCGACGGCCTGACCGACGTGCCGACGACCGCCGTGGCCATCTGCGGCGGGTCCGGCATGGACGCAGAGTTCCTCGCACACACCGGGGCAGTGGTCATCTCAACCGATGTCTCGGTGGGAGCTGCCCGCCGGGCGCGCGAACGTGCTGTTCGATACGGCCTCGCGATCTTGTCCGTCGTCGCCGACGCCGAGGCGCTGCCGCTCGCGGACGCATCTGTGGACCTGGCCTACGTACATGACGGCCTCCACCATCTCGAAGCGCCCCTCGCAGGGCTCGGTGAACTCACTCGCGTGGCGAGACATGCGGTATCGGTGAACGAACCTGCGCGCGCGGCAGCCACGCAGCTCGCTGTCCGCGTCGGGCTCTCGACCGAGACCGAGGAGGCCGGTAACCGCGTCGAGCGGATCGAGCCCGCCGCCATCGTGAGCGCACTCGAGCGCAACGGGTTCTCGGTGGTGCGCTGCGAGCGTTACGCGATGGTTTACCGCCACGAGCCGGGCCGCGCAGCTCGGCTGCTTTCCAGCCGGCCGATACGACCAGTGGTGCGCTTCGCGATCGAAGGTTTCAACGCGTTGCTCGGCGGGATCGGCAACAAGCTGACCGTCCAGGCCGTGCGGCGCTCCGCTGCGAGCTAGTACGCGCCGCGCTTGCCGAAGACGGCAGGCACCGTCATCAGGACGATGCGGATGTCTCGGGCGAGTGAGAGGTTCTCGACGTACTCCCGCTCGACGGCAAGCACCTCTTCGAAGGTCAGGTCACTACGGCCGAAGACCTGCCACGGGCCGGTCATGCCCGGCTTCACCTGCAACCGGAACTCGTGCTCCGGCCTGTAGCGCTCGACGATGTCGACCAACTCCGGCCGAGGTCCGACGATCGACATCTCACCCTTGAGGACGTTCAAGAGCTGTGGCAGCTCGTCGATGCTCGTGCGTCGCAAGAAGCCTCCCGACCGTGTCACGCGCGGGTCGCCCTTGAGCTTGAACAGCGGATCGTCGAACTCCTCGAGCGACGCGAGGTCGTGGAATTTCGCCTCGGCGTCGCGCACCATCGTCCGGAACTTGAAGATCCTGAAGCGGCTTCCGCCCTCCCCCACACGCTGTTGTCGGAAGAAGACCGGGCGCCCGTCGTCGATGAGGATCGCCGCCGCGGCCAGAGCAAAGATCGGCAGCGTCACGATCAGGCCAATCGTGCCTACCACGAGGTCGAACACCCTCTTGAGCGCGAGCGTCGACCGCGAGACGTACCACGTGTTGTAGTCGAGCAGCGGCAGATCGGCGATGTGCGTGAGGTGCGTGGCCGTTCCGAACATGCCGCGCGTCGGCGGGACGATCGTGAGCTTGATGTAGTTCGCGCGGCAGATGGGGAGGATGTCCTCCAGCAGTCCCTCGCTGAGCTCACTGCACGCGATGACGACTCGATCGACGTCCTCGACGGCCTCGTGCAGCCGCTCATGCAACTCGGCGCATTTCGGGATCCGGCTGCAGACCTCGGCGTGAATGTCGGGAAAAAGCTCGAGCTTTCGGACCACGGCCTGGGCCAGTACGCCGTCGCCGACGATGAGCACCCGCTCGGGCGGCGTGATTCTGCGCCAGAGACCGCGCGCGCTCGCGCGGAACAGGAACCCGAGTCCCAGCACCGTTCCCCAGACCAACAGCCGGTCGTCGGAGCTTGGATCGAGAGCCGGGAACGGCGCGAGGAGCAGCGTCAAGAGCGCAGTGCTACTGAGCGTCCACACGACGAGCCACGGCAGCTCGTCGACCGTGAGATGCCGGAGCGTCCGGTGATCGCGATCGTAGAGTCCGGCGAGCTTGGCCGTGACGATCCAGATCGGTGCGGAGAGGACGAGCAGCAACGAAGCGGTCGGCCCACTCCCCCAGAGCCCGACAAAGACGGCTGCCACGGCGACCGCCAGGAGGTCTGCCAGCGCGAGCATCCGCCGCAGAAGCGGCTCTGTATGAGTCCGCGCCGAGAGGCGATCGGCGACGGCGACATCGTCTGGGCTGCCATCCGGTGGGCCGGGGGCGATCTCGAGCTCACTCAATCTGCGGCCTCCTCCTGGACGGCAACTCGGTGCACGCAGCGCAGACACCGTAGCCTCGCTGTCACCAAACCGCTACTCATCCGCCGCCGGGCTTAGGCGGCGCGAGGAGGAGCGAATGCGGGTTGAGCCGGCGCGCCTCGGCGAGCTCGCGTCTTGCGAGGGCGATGTTCCCGCGCCTGGTGTCGAAGTTGGCTGCGGCGGCCCACAGGCTGTAGTCGCGCCTCGCGTGGCGGATTGCCTCGTGCCCCCACCGCGAGGCCTCGGCGAAGTTGTTCTCCGCCGCGGCGACGAAGCCGAGCTGGAGGTATGGGCTGGCGGCCCACGGCTCGATCGCCTTGGCGGCGAGAGCCTCCGAGCGGGCTCGCGACCCGTCCCCGGCAGCGAAAGCGCTCTGGCTGTTCCGTAGATGGCTGCCCGCGGCGAGCACCACGTACTGGGGAATGATCGCGGCCACGGCGAGCAGCGCAATTGCCGGCCGGAGCGCACCGAAGCGTCCCCAGGCAGCGGGGCGCTCGGCGGGCAGAGCCCCGAGCGCGAAGCCGAGCATCCCGACTCCGACGACGGCTATGCCTGCCAGCTGCCAGACCCAGTCGTACGCAGCCGCCGCGAAGAAGGCGATGCCGCAGGCCGCGGCCGCGGCGATCTCTCCGCTCTGTAGCAGGCGCGCCGAGCGGACGGCGCCGACTGCCGCGACCACCACCGCGCCGCCGATGAGCAGCAGTCCGACGATTCCAAGCTCAGCAAGCGCCTCGAGATACAGGGAGTGCGCGAACTCGCTCGGCAGCGGAAACGTGCCGCGCTGGAGCCACCAGGACTCCCAGGACCCGGCGCCCCCACCGTTGAGAGGGTGCGCCCGGAACTCCGAGACAGCGACGCCCCAGAACTGCCAACGCCCACTGCCGGAAGAGCTCAACAGATGGGTGGCCGTCGGAGTGCTGGTCGAGTTTGCGGGGAGGGAGTTGTTCTTGAACTGATCGAACTTCCTCACCGGGTGGCTCGCGACGACGGCGACGAGAAAGAGGCCGACGATCGCGACGACGACTGCCACCCCGACAACTCTCGGCGGGGTGGAGACGCGTGTCCCGAGCTCGGCAAGCCCCGCCCAGACCAGCGCCGTCACGACACAGGCGATCCCGATCAGGAGCGCCGCGCGATGGCCCTGGTGAACTCCGAGCGCGGTGTTCGTCAGGCCGTCGACGAGAGCCTTCCGCGACACGAGCGCCGCCACCGCGACTGCTCCGGCCGCACCCGCGACCAACACTGCGACAAACGCTGCCCAGCGCCTCGGCGTAAGCGCGATGTATGCGATCACTCCCACCGCCGCGGCGACGAATGCACCGCGCGACGAGGTGAGGTACATGTCGGCCGCGAGTACCGGCAGCGGCAGCGCGGCGATGGCACTCGCGACCCGCGAGCGCCTCGAGGTCATGATTGCGAGCAGCAACGGGTAGGCAAGCGCGACCTCGATCCCGAGTCCGTTCCAGTAGCCGAGCGGGAAGCTGAGCCGTGCCTCCAACGAGGGCAGGATCTTCAGTCCCGCCTGCGGACCGAACACGCTGGGGAAGCACCTGCTGATGAACGCGACTGTCGCAATCGCGGAGACCGCCAGCGCGACGCCGCCTACGACCCACGACGCTGGTACCAGGCGCGCCAGCACGATCGCGATCGCGAGTACGGCGACGTAGAGCGAAACCTGATTGAACTGTGCGAACGCCCGCTCGGCGTCGGTCGCCCAGTTGACTGAGATCAGGACCCAGACGGCGAACGCCGCGAAGAGGCCCAGAGCAGCGACGGCGAGACGATTGATGGCGGCCCGGGCCGACGCGATACCGACAGCGGCACCAACTCCCAGCAGCCACCAAGCTGCGATGCCTGCATAGGCCCGCGTCGTCGAAGCGAAGCCGCCGTCCGCGTAGGAGAGCGCGAAGATTGCCGCCGCGACCCCGATTCCGACGGCGACGTTGCGCATCAAGGCACTTTGCTCAGCGTTTACGTTCGCCAGCGGCATGGCCAGCTACAGTAACGGCGTGTTCGGGGGGCTGAACCGGCTCCTTGTATCCGCCGTCGTGGCGGGTGCATTTTTTGTTCTGCCCTCGGCCGCGCTCGCCTGCAACAACGGGGTGTCGGCGGTCAATGTCTACAGGGAATGCACGCCGTCAGGCAGCGGCGGAAAAGCCGCGAGCAACAGCCAGACGACCGGCGGGACAACGTCGACTGTCGTCCCAATTTCGAAGAAGACGGTGGTTGCGCTCAAGAAGGCAGGCTCAGACGGGAAGTCCCTGAAGCGTCTCGTCAACAATTTCGGGGCGCCGCGCCTCCTCCAGTCGAGCTCCGGCGCATCGGAGCCGAGCGCGGTGGGCTCGGCATTCGACCTCGGCACGGGTCCCACCGCCCTGCTGATCATCCTCGCGGGCACCGCTGTCCTTCTCCTCGTCGCTACCGGGCTCCGCGGCGTGCAGCAGCGGCGCCACTAACGCCGAACGCGCTCCAGGACCTCCTCGAACCGCTCGGTGATCAAGACGAGGTCGAAGGTCCTCTCGGCGTAGGCCCGCGCCGCCTCGCCCAGCTTCGCTCTCCGCCGCGGATCCTCGAGAAGCACCTCGGCCGCAGCGAGGAGAGCCTGCACGTCGTGCGGGGGCACGACGACGCCGCCGCCGCTCCGTTCGACCACTCGCGCGGCGAGGTTGTCGGCCGGGAGAGCCCCCAGCAACGGCCGGCCGGCGCAGAGGTAGCTAAGGACCTTCGAAGGCACCGAGAACGCTCCGGCCTCCGGCTCGAGGACGGCCACGAGGACGTCGGCGGACGCCAGCACCTCCGGCAGGCGGCCGTAGGGCTGGTAGGGCAGCAGCCGCAGGGCATCGTCCGGCAACGCGTGCTCGGTGAGCCAGTCCGCTCCCGGCCCCTCCGACACGACGAGCACGAGCGCATCTTGCCCCCTTGCCCAGCGCGCGAGCTCGAGAATCAGGCTCGGGTCGTGCTTGAAGCCGAGCGTGCCGGAGTAGAGGAAGACCGCCTTGCCCTCCAGGCCGTGCTCTCGCGCCCAGGCGTTGTCGCGCGGTAACACGGGTAGCTCGTCGATTGGCGCCCAGTTCTCAATCACCGTGACCCGCTCCTCGTCGACTCCCCAGCGCTGGAGCAGCGGTAGAAAGTCCGCGGCGATGACCACGATCCCGTCGCTTCGCCGCAACAGCCGCCGCTCGATGGGCGCGACCGCCTGCAGGGCGGCAGCGCCGAGCGGTCGTGAGCGGTTCCCGAGGACACGCCGCGCCGCGGCGCTGATGACGTCCTGCTGCCAGAAGACGAAGCCGGCGCCGAGGTCGCGCGCCGCGCTCTGGACCCTCGCCTGAACGAGCAGCGGCGCGTTCGAGAGCACGACATCCGGCCGGAAGGCAGTGATTCGAGCCGACAGTTCGCGGCCGATGCGGCGTTCGTGCGCTATCCGACGTCGAACGTCGTACTTTGCGAACTCGCCGCCGAGATCGACGCGACCGAACTCGAGACCCGGAGGATCGTCGGGTTCCCGCTCGACTCGCCCCTTGCCGGAGACGAATGAGGCCAACTGGAGGTGAAGGACGTCGTGGCCGCGCACGGCGAGCGACCGGGCGAGTTGCGCCGGGAAGGCGTGGCCGGCGTAGTCGTGGACGACGACTCGCATCTCAGCCGCGGAGCCGGCTCACACGTAGTGCTCTTCGGTCTGCCGGCGCTCGCGGTCGTGGTCGACCATCATCCGCACGAGCTCGTCGAAGCGGACAGCCGGTTCCCAGCCGAGCTTCTGCATCGCCTTCGACGCGTCGCCAAGCAGCAGATCGACTTCCGCAGGACGGAAGTAACGCTCATCGATGGTGACGTACTCGTTCCAGTCGAGTCCTGCGCAGCCGAACGCCGCGTCGAGGAACTCCCGCACCGAGTGCGTCTCCCCGGTCGCGAGCACGTAGTCGTCGGGCTCGTCGGCCTGGAGCATCCGCCACGCACCCTCCATGTAGTCGCGTGCGAATCCCCAGTCCCGCTTCGCCTCGAGGTTGCCGAGCCGCAGCTCGTTCTGCTCTCCGCGCAAGATGGCGCCGATCGCCCGAGTTATCTTGCGCGTCACGAAGGTCGGGCCTCGCCGCGGAGACTCGTGGTTGAAGAGGATCCCGTTGACCGCGTACATCGCGTACGCCTCGCGGTAGTTGCGGGTGATCCAGTAGCCGAACACCTTCGAGACCCCGTACGGGCTGCGCGGATGGAACGGCGTGGTCTCGGTCTGAGGCGTCTCCGCCGCCTGGCCGAACATCTCGCTCGAGCCGGCCTCGTAGAAGCGGCACTTCACGCCCTCCTCGCGAAGCGCGTCGAGCAGCCGCAGCGTGCCCATCCCGGTCGCATCGGCTGTGTACTCCGGGATGTCGAAGCTCACCCGGACATGGCTCTGCGCACCAAGGTTGTAGACCTCGTCCGGTCGGATCCTGCGCACGAGCTGGTTGAGCGAGGAGCCGTCGCTCAGGTCGCCGAAGACGAGCTCCAGGTCGCCGAAGATGTGGTCGATCCGCGCAGTGTTGAACGAGCTCGAACGACGGACCATCCCGTACACCTCGTAGTCCTTCTCGAGCAGGATCTCGGCGAGGTAGGAGCCGTCCTGTCCCGTGATGCCGGTGATGAACGCCTTCCGCTTGGCCACGGCGCCTTACCGTACCGGGGCGGGCGTCTACGCTTGCCGGGATGCGCGTGCTCGTCACCGGCGGAGGCGGCTTCCTCGGCTCACATCTCGTCGAGCGGCTGCAGGCGGAGGGGATCGACCCGTTCGTCGCGCGCCGGCAGGACTACGACCTGACGCAGCAGGCCGATACCGAGCGACTTTTCGACGCCGCCCGCGCAGAGCTCGTCTTCCATCTGGCGGCCGAGGTCGGCGGTATCGGCGCGAATCGCGCGAATCCCGGCCGCTACTGGTACGCGAATCTCATCATGGGCGCGAACGTCCTCGAGCAGGCGCGCGTGCACGAGGTCGGCAAGACGGTGCTCCTCGGCACCATCTGCGCCTATCCGAAGTTCACGCCGGTCCCGTTCCGCGAGGACGAGCTCTGGAACGGCTACCCCGAGGAGACGAACGCGCCCTACGGAGTCGCGAAGAAGGCGCTGCTCGTCGGGGCACAGGCATACCGCGAGCAATACGGCACCGACGCCGTGTATCTCCTTCCCGTCAATCTCTACGGGCCGCGAGACAACTTCGACCTCGAGACATCGCACGTCATCCCGGCTCTGATCCGCAAGATGGTCGAGGCGCGCGAGCGCGGTGATGCCGAGATCGTCCTCTGGGGCGACGGGAGTCCGACGCGGGAGTTCCTCTACGTCGACGATTGCGTCGAGGCGCTCTGGCTCGCCGCGCAGCGCTACGACGGCCCCGAGCCGGTCAACCTCGGCAGCGGTGAGGAAATCGCGATTCGGAAGCTCGCCGAGCTCGTGGCGCAGCTGACGGGCTTCGAGGGCGAGATCGTCTGGGACACGTCGCACCCCAACGGGCAGCCGCGACGCCGCCTCGACGTCTCGCGCGCCGAGTCGCTGTTCGGCTTTAGCGCGCGTACACGCCTGCGAGAAGGCCTCGAACGAACGATTGCCTGGTATCGCGAAGCGGCGCGTCAGGCGTCGAGCGCACGGTCGTAGACCTCAAGCGTCCGACCGATCACGCCGTCCCAGCCGAAGCGCTCACCGGCAAATGTCCGCGCAGCGCGGCCGAGTTGTTCCCGCAGCTCGGGGTCTCCGAGCAGCCGTTCCACGGCCGCACGCATCGCGGCCGCGTCGCGCGGCGGCACGAGCAGACCCGTCTCGCCGTCGGCGACGAGGTCGAGTAACGCCCCTCCGGCCGCCGCCACGACCGGCCGGCCGAACGCCATCGCCTCGGCCGCGGCAAGGCCGAATCCCTCCCGCTCACACGGAGCGACCACCACGGACGCCCGCTCGAGTAGCCGCTCGACCTCCGCGTGCGGGACGGCGCCGAGCGCGTTCGGAACGCGGTCGCGTATCGGCCCGTCCCCGGCCACGACGAGGTTCAGGTCGCCGACCGCCTCGAGGAGCGTGTCGATGTTCTTCTCCGGAGAGAGCCTGCCGACGTAGAGCACCTCGGGCGGGTCGGCAGCCGCTCCCACCTCAGCGGGGATCCGCACGCCGTTCGGGATCACGACCGACTCCAGGCCAGCCGCGCGCACAGCCTCGGCCAGACTCTCGGAGACACAGATCACGGCGGCGGCCGGGCGCAGGAGTGCCCGCACCAGCCGCGGACTCCGGCGCGCGAGCTCGTCGTCCGAGAAGCGACCGGCCGAGCCGGAGCCGTGCAGCGTCACGACGAACGGCTTCCCGCTGAATCGGGCGACCGCCGCCGTCAGCAGCCAGTGGGCGTGGACGAGATCCGCGGCGCGCGCCGCGCGCCGCACCGCCTGCCACATCGAGAAGAGCATGAGCGGAGCGAGCCAGGGCCGGCGGCGGAGATTCGCCGCCATCCCACTGCCGTACGCGAGGCCGTAGTCCCGGTAGCCAGAGCCCGGCGCGAGCACCTCCACCTCCACGCCGCGCTCACGCAGCCGCTCCACGGCATCGGCGATGAACCGACCCGCGAACTCCTGCTCTGTCCGCGGCCAGGAGGTCGTGAGGACGACGACCCGCACCTACGCGGCGGGCTGCTCCCGCGCGCGGCCGGCGAACACGACCGACAGGGCGAGCGCGAAGGCGAGGAATGCGTAGAAGTAATAGAACTGGATCGTCAGGTAGAAGAAGTTCGCCACGATCGTCCCGACGAGAGCCGCCGTCATGCCGTAGGCGAGGGGACGCACGTGCTGGCCCTCCGGATCGCCGAGCCGGACAAGCAGCCGGCCGAGCCGCCGGGCAGCCAGGAGCCGTACGAAGACGTAGCGGAGGAAGATGATCCAGAGCACCAGGCCGAGCAGACCCGACTCGACCATCACCGCGACCCAGTACGAGTGCGCGCCGTAGTTCAACTGCCCGGTCACGAACTCGTAGTAGACGGAGAAGTTGTTGAGGCCGAGTCCGAGCAGCGGGTGCAGGTGAAGAACCTGGCCGATGAACGAATAGACCGCGAAATGCGCGTTCGTCGAACTGCCCTGCGTCGAGAGTCGCTGCCCGAGGAACGTCTCGAAGAAGTGCCGGCGAGCGACCAGCACTCCGAGGAGCACGACGGCGACGGCGCCGAGCGGGTAGAGAAACTGCTTCGAGCGAAAGAAGCGCCGGTAGGGGAGCACGAGCACGAGTGCTCCGGCGATGAGCCCGACGCCGGCGCTGCGCGAAAAGGTCGCAATGTCCACGAGCAACAGGAAGACGAGCGTGAGCGCCAACGGCCACTTGAGCCGGTGACCGCGGGGCAGCCTCAGATACACGGGCGTCAGCATCAGCAGCGGCACGATCAGCATCACTCCGAGGTGGTTCGGGTCGCCGGTGAGCGCGTTGACCCGGTAGATGTTCTGGCCGCCGATCGCGCCGAAGATGTTGATGCTGGCGGCGCCGCCCGTAAGCGGGTTGAGCACGAGGTTGTCAAGGCTATGGCCCGCAAGCTGGGAGCCGAGCTGGAGGATCCCGTAGACGGCGTTGGCGACGAAGCCGGCTGTGAACCAGCCGAGTGCCTGCCAGAAGAAGCGCTCGCCGCGCTGCGCCAGGTACCCGACCGCGGCGACGAGGAACGCGAAGTGGATCACGAATTTCGCCATCCCCTTCACGAACTGGGTCAGCCCCTGCTGCGTGTCGATGTTCCAAAAGCCGGCGAGGTAGACGAGCGCGAACGCCGCAAAGAAACCGAGCACGATCGCGCTCGTCCGCGGCAGCGGGCGGCGCTCCGTCGCGACATACGCGATCAGGAACAGGATCGTCGCGATGTCGTTGACCCCGATGTTGCCGGCGACGTTCCAGTGCACCTTCTCGAACGTGGCGACGAAGAGGGACCCGAAGAAGAGCCCCGTCACGATGCGCTCCTGTGCGCGGGGCACGACCAGGGAGCGCTCGGCAGTGAGTGCGGCCGCGGTCATCGGCCGAACTCTGCCCCATCACCGTGTGGAGAGGGTGAGGGACGCGCGACGGTCAGACGACGCTCCTCAGCAAGTCCGCGAGCTCCTCGACACGGGCGCTGCGCGAGAGCCGCCTCCGCCACTCGTCCGAAAGCGGCGTTCCGTCGAGGCTTCCCACCTGCCACCGCCGGTGGAGGTCGAGCAGCGCTTCGCGGATCGCCGCCTCGTCGTCGGGTGGGACCACGACGCCTGCGCCCGTGTCGCGCACGAGCTGGGCGGCAGCACCGTCGGGCGGGACCACGGCGAGGATGGGCCGCTCGGCCGCGAGGTACTCGAAGATCTTCCCGGTCAGGACGCCGCGGCCGCGGCCGCCGGACTCCGGGATCAGGAGAAGCAACGCCTCGGAGTCCCGTTGCAGCTCGAGTGAGCGGCGGCGCGAGAGCTCGCCGAGCAGCTCGATGCGGTCGCCGAGGCCGAGCGATTCCGCGTACTCGCGGTCGGCGGTGCGGAAGTCGCCCGCGAAGCGGGCCACCACGTCGTCGAGGCCCGAGTCCGCCAGCGCGCGCAGGAACGGCTTCGGGTCCCGTTTGCCGTGGAAGTGGCCGGCGTGCGTGATCCGGAGGCGCTTGCTCGAGTGGTGCTCGAGGCCGGCGAAGTCGTCGAAGTCGCACCCGTTGGCGATCGTGACGACCTCTCCCTTCGGATCGAGGGCGCGCATCTCGTCTGCGATCGCGTCGGACACCGCCACGGTCGCGTTCGCCTGCGAGGCGACGAGCTTCCCGACTCCACCCGCGGTCTTCTCTTTCAGCCTGGCGAGCTGCGACTCGTACCCACGGCGATGCGGATGCGAGGTGAGCGGGTCGCGGAGGTCGGCGACCCAGGCGGCTCCGGTCGTCCGCTTCACCGCGGCGCCGAGGAGGTGGAGCGACGGAGGCGGCGAGGTCGTGAGCACGACGTCGATCCCCTCGCGCCGGACGAGCCGGATGGCGACCGGCAGCGCGAGCGTGCTCCAGGGCACGTTCTCGTCCGGCACGAGCAGCCGGCGTCCGAACAACGCCGCCTGCGTGCCGAGCCGCGCCACGCCCTCCTTGGCGGCCAATTGTTCCGAGGGACGACCTCCGCGCGGCCCGATGTAGCGAACTCGGTGAATCCAGGCCTGGGTCGGGAGCTCGAGCTCCGCGTCCGGCCCGACGGGGCCTGCGAGATCGGGCGCGAGCACGTGGGTCTCGATCCCGAGTGCCGGGAGGTGCGTCGCGAACTTGAGCGGACGCTGGACACCGCCACCGCCGCCCGGCGGGAAGTGGCGCGTCACGAGCAGGACTTTCAATGGCGCTCCGTCAAGGGCGCAACGGTACTTACGTGGAGGGGGCCGGAACCCGGAAGGCGACGAACTTGTCGTCCTCGTACGTAGGCCGCAGCCCGTCTTGCTCGATCGCGCGCACCGGGCCCGAGCGCGTGAGCACGAGCCACTGCGCCTTCCAGGCTTCCGGCTCCTCGAGGCTCGGATGGGTGAAGAACCTGAGCACCGCGCGCCTGCGCTTGGCGAGCTCGTTCGGCCGCGTGTTCGCCGCGTGGGTCGGGGGCACCGCCACGACGTAGACGGGAGCGAACGCCGTCGCCCGGTAGCTCGTAGCCATGTCCGCGAAAACCACCGAGCGCGGCGGCACGTCCCGCTGCAGGAAGTGGATCAGCCCGGGTGTCAACGCATCCCGGTCGTGCTTGACCTGCGGGGTCCAGTGCGCGAAGCCGTGAACGGCCACCGGCAGCACGAAGAGGAAGACCGCCAATGCAGCCGCAGCCTCGTGCGTTCGGGAGCCGGGCGGCGGTGATTGCCCGTAGCGCCGCCAGGCGAGGAGCGCCCCCGCGACGAGGGCCGCGATACCCCCGTAGAGCGCGATCCAGACCACGATCGCCGGTTCGGTCTTCGGAGCGCGCAGCCCAAAGTCACCGGCATATGCGACCTGCAGCCAGATGCCACACGCCAGCCCACCCACGATCGCGAGCGTCCGCGAATAGCGGCTGACGATTGCGGCACCGCCGGCGAGAGCCACGGCGAAGGGGATGAAACCTGACGCACGCCGCGACTGCGAGAGAGAGACGGCGTCGGAGAAGTGCGGGAACACCAGCGGCCAGAGCTCGATGCCCAGCACCGCGACGGTACCGCCGAGTACGAGTGCGGCCCACCGCCGCCGCCGGGCGAGTAGCGCAAGCGGGACGAACAGGAGCGCCACGACCGCGACGGCTCCGTTCCGGTCGATGCGGGCCGGCGCGAGGCTGTAGCGCGAGAGCGAGTGCACGATCAGATCCGCTCGGTAGTGGTGCAGGTTCTGCGCCAGCTGCGCCGGGTTGGGCGAGACCGGAATCGTCTGGTTGACGACCGGCTCCAGCCAGAGGAAGGCGAGCGCCATCGGCAGCCCGAAGACCGCGAAGCCGAGGATGCCGCTCCTCAGGTCGTCGCCTCGCGTGAGGAGTGTGCGCGCGATGACGAACGCTCCCAGCGGAATCGCGAGGAACAGTGCGTACGTCGGGTGGACGAGGGCGAGCGCCCCTGAGGTCGCAGCGAGCAGGAGCGCGGTCGGCCAGGTCGGCTTGCGGACGAAATAGAAGAAGAAGGCAACCGCGGCGGGCACCAGGAGCTGGGTGGCGACGCTGGCCGGCTCCCAGAGGAAGCGGTAGACGCCCCCGTGGCCGGGCGCGAACACCTTGAACGCGAGCTGCCCGAACACGACCGCGAGTGCGAGGCCAGCGGAACGGAAGATCGCCCAACCCATCTCGAAGACGAGCACGAGGGCGATCGGCACGAGGATGCTCGCCTCGTGCGCCGCGACGCTCGTTGGATCGACGCCGGCCAGCCGGGCCACGAGCGCGAGCCAGGCATGCCAGACCGGGAATGCATAGCCGGGATGCAGTCCGCCGTGCGCGAACTCCCCGACGTTGTGCAGCGAGAGCGAGTGCAGCGTCTCGAGCTTGCGCATGCGACCGAGATGGAAGAAGACGTCGCCGGTGAAGGCGCCCTGCACGAACCAGATACCGATGCCAAGGCCGACACCGGCGAGAGCGATCACGCCGCGCACGAACCGCGCGGTGCCCGGCAGGCGTACGCCTTCCCGCTCCCGCCCCAACAGCGAGAAGACGAGGGCGACGGCGCCTGCAGCCAGCTCGAAGGCAAGCGTCACGTCCAGCGAAGCTCCGAGCGCAAACGTCAACGCAAGTCCGGCGCCCACCAGCGTGACCGACGCTACGAACGCAGCCGCCGCGCTCCGCTGTCCTAGGCACCGCGCGACGAGCATCCCCGGCAGCAGGACGACGAGCGTCGCCGCAGCGAGCCTCACCCAGAGCCCGAACCCCGTCTCGGGCAGAAGCCGGGAGATGCCGAGCAGCGCGAAAATCGCAGCAGGTGCGACGAGGCGCCCGGCGAGACCGGAGGGTGCGGTCATCACGGCCGGCCGGCGCAGCTCGAGGGCCGGATTCGCCGGCCAGTTCATCGCACAGGCCCCGGCACCGGCCGGGTGCGCCGCGTCCCCTCCCACGCGACGATCACGGCGCCCGGCAACGCGACCACGACCGTGACGACGAAGAAGAGGAAGCCGGCCGAGAACGCCTGGTCGGCCGAGACGCCGAGGGCCCCGAGAAAGCTCACGAAGAACGATTCCCTCACGGCGAGGCCGTTGATCGTGAACGGAATGAGCATGACGAGGAAGAGCAGCGGCCCCATGACGTAGTAGGGCCGCGGCGAGAGGTCGACTCCGACGGACTTTCCGGCACACCAGATGGCCAGCACGCGCGCAGCCTGCACCACGACCGTGAGCGCGAACACGCCGCAGAGCAGCCGCACCCGCTTCCGGTAGGCGTGGAGCGCGAGGTACACGTCCCGCAGGACGGCCTCGATGTGCAGCCGGTGAAGCCAGGGGCGCAGCCAGTGCAGGATCGGGTGCAGGCGCGTGGAGAAGAGGACGAACGCGCCGGCGATGCACAGGACGACGAAGGCGAGCTCGACCCAGGCGTAGCCGCCGACCGAGTAGTGGCCGACGGCGAGCGCGAAGCCTGCGGCGGCGAGGAGGAGTGTGGCGGCGCCGCCGAGCGCGCGCTCCAGCAGCACCGTGCCGGCCACCGGGCCGCGCGATCCGGGATGGCGTCGCGTGGTCTCGTAGATCCTCGATCCGTCGCCGCCGAGGGAGGTCGGTAACACCTGGGCTGCGCTGTAGGAGACGAAGGTCGTCCGCACGAGCCAGCCGAAGCGCTCGTGCACGCCGCTCGCAGCGAGCAGCTTGCGCCAACGCCAGGCGAGGGGCCAGACCGAGAGGACCCAGATCCCGAACGACGCGAGCCACCAGCCGACATTCGCATTCGCAAGGACGTGAACAGTCGCCCGCAGGTCGACTTTCCAGAGGATGTAGGCGAGCGCAAGGCCGGTGACGACGAGCGTCCCGGCAGCACGCAACGTGCGGGGACGCCTCATGCTGTGGCCACCACCTTCACCCGCCCGCGAGTGTAGTGGCCGGCCCCGAAGTACCATCGCGCCGTGCCCGACCCTCGGACGCAGATCGTCGCCGACGGCTACGACGCCATCGGCGAGACCTTCGCCGCATGGCGTGAGGAGATCGTGGGCGACCCGCGCCGTGAGTGGGAGGACGAACTGGTCGGGCTCCTGGAGGAGGGCGCTAGCGTGCTCGAGCTCGGCTGCGGTGGTGGAACGCCCGAAACTCGACGGCTCGCACGGCGCTTCGCGCTGACCGGCGTCGACATCTCCCCGCGCCAGATCGAGCGCGCTAGAGCGGCAATTCCCGAGGCGGAGTTCGTGTGCGCGGACTTCACGGAACTCGAGCCGGCCCCGGGCTCGTTCGACGCGGTCTGCTCCTTCTACGTCTTCAACCACGTCCCGCGCGAGCTGTTGGCGCCGCTTCTCGGGAACATCCACAGCTGGCTCGTTCCCGGAGGCCGGCTGCTCGCGGCGTTCGGCGCCTCGGACCTGCCGGGTTGGACCGGTGACTGGCTCGGCGCGCAAACGTTTTTCTCAGGCTTTACACCCGAGGTCAACTCACGCCTCGTCGCCGAGGCGGGATTCGCGATCGAGCGGGACGAGGTCGTCGTCTTCGAGGAGCCCGAGGGCCCAGCGCGGTTCCAGTGGGTGCTCGCGCGAGCATGACGACGATCCTCGTCACCGCGTGTGGTGCGCCCGGAGCGGGCCGGCTCCTGCGGGCGCTGCGCGAGAACGGCGAGCGGGAGGTGCGCCTCGTCGGCGTGGACATGTCCGAGCGGGCGATCGGCCGCCACCTCTGCGACACGTTTCACCTCGTACCCCCCGGCGCGGATCCGACGTTCCCGGACGCGCTGCTCGCGCTCGTCGAGCAGGAGGGCGTCGACGTCGTCCTGCCGGAGTCGTCGCATGACCTACGGCACCTCGCCCCGCGGCGCGGCGAGTTCTCGGTGCCCGTGATGATCTGCGGCCCCGAGGCCGAGCGGCGCTCGAACGACAAGGCCGAGACCTTCGAGGCGCTGCAACGGATCGGCGTCGGCGCTCCCGACTTCCGCCGAGTGACCGGGGCGGAAGGGGTCGAGGCGGCGGCCCGCGAGCTCGGCTACCCCGACCGGCCGGTCTGCTTCAAGCCGGTCTTTTCGTCCGGATCGCGCGGGTTCCGCGTCCTCGACCCGAGCGTCGACCGCACGCACCAGCTCCTCAACGAGCGCCCCGGCGCGCTGGCGATGCGGCTCGAGGAAGCGATCGAGTTGCTACCCGACGACGGGCTCGACCTGCTGGTGATGGAGTTCCTCACCGAGCCGGAGCGGACCGTGGACGGAATCGCCGACGGCAACCGCATCGTCCTTCAGGCCACGCGCACGCGCGAGTCGGTTCGCTGCGGGCTCGGCATGTACTTCGTGACGCTCGACGCGCCGGAGCTCGTCGCGGCATCCGAGCGCATCGTCCCCGAGTTCGAGCTCGAGTGGTTCTTCAGCATCCAGTTCATGGGCGAGAAGGTGATCGAGATCAACCCGCGCATCTCGACGATGATGATCCAGGAGGACTTCAACCTCCCGTGGTTCGCGGTCAAGCGCGCGCTGGGTGAGGCGTCCGACGACGAGCTTCGGGCGCTGCAGGACCGTGTAAGGCCGGGCCACACCGTGCTTCGTTTCTTCGATCAGGTGGAATTCGATCCGTGAATGAATTGGAAGTCCCTGGAGGAGACGCTCGCGGCGGCGTGCGAGGAGCCTGACGACGAGACCGCCGAGCGCGCGGTGCGGGCAGCCGAGCTCGTGGCCGCGACGTCCGGCGAGCCGCCCGACGACCTCTCGCCGGAGGATCGCGAGTGGGCGGAGCTGCACGGGATCCCGCCCACCGAGCTCGTCGACCTCGCGTGCCGCTCCATGAAGTGCGTCGCGGCGCTCTCCGACGACTGGCACGACCGGCTCAACGACCTGCGCTACCGCCTCGGCGACGTCGCCGCCGCCTGAGGCGTTCGGGCTAGGAGTCGAGCTCGGGGTCCGGTATCGGAAGTGCCTCCGAGCCGGACAGGCCCGAAGGTCTGGGGCGACGAGGCTCCCGGACGCCGAGGCCCCCTTCGGACTCCGGCTCTTCCGGATAGTCGTCCGGGCGGATTGCTCGGCCAAGGAACTCCGAGAAGCGTGTCTCGAGCTCCCATAGACTCGGCCGCCGGGGCGGAAGCGACAGCGCGGTCGGAGGTTCCGCGACTGGACGCGGCTCTTCCTCGAGGGCGAGGTCCCGGAGCTTCCTCAGGGTCTGGCTCTCGATCTCCCGTATCCGCTCGCGCGTCAGCTCGAAGGCCGCCGCGACCTCTTCGAGCGTGCGCGGTTGCCCGTCGTAGAGCCCGAAGCGCAGCTCGACTACCCGCCGCTCCTCGTCGGATAACACTCTCTTCAAGCGGTTCCACTTGCGGAAGCGGCCAGCGGCGACACGGCGCCGCCAGGCACGGCGGCCGATCCAAGCCACTGCGAGAACGATCAGCACACTCCCGATGATCTGGGCCGCGACGAGCACGCAATCTCACTGTAGAGCCGCCCGCGGGTCAGCGGCCTGTCCCTACTCCGGGGCCGTGCGACTCGACCGAATCAGAGCCTGAGCTCGAAGAAGAGAACGCCGTCGATCGGGTTGTCGTTGTAGCGCTCGATCGGCCGGAACCCGAGCGAGAGATAGAGCGCTCGCGCGGCGTCCATGGTGGGCAGCGTGTCGAGTCGCATCGTCGCGTAGCCGAGGTCTCGCGCCCGCGCGATCGAGGCCTCCACCAGCGCACGGCCGACGCCCGAGCCGGCGCGCGGACGAACGAACATAGAGCCGCTTCATCTCGCACGCGCCGTCCGCGAGCGTTCGCAGCGCGACGCAGCCGAGGATCTCCTCACCGTCGCGCGCGACGAGGATCGCGTCGTAACCGCCCGGCAAAGCAGCGAGCTCTGCCTCGATGTCGCTGAACCAGCCCTCCGGGCCGAGCCAGGTGAAGTACTCGCGGAAGACGGCGCGAAGCGCGTCGGCGTCGGCCGTGCTCGCGTCGGAGATCAGCGGAGCGCCCGCAGCGCCTCCAGGTCGTCCGCGCTCGGCTCCCAGGCGCCGGCGGCGACGTTCGCGCGTACCTGCTCGGGCTTCGTGGCCCCGGCGATCACGCTGCTCACCGCGGGCATCGCGAGCAGACCGCCGACCGCCACCTCCAAAAGCGAAATCCCGCGCTCGTCCGCGTAGCGCTGCAGGGCCTCCGCGCGATCCCACCGCGCCTCCGGAATCTCGCGACCTGCGAGCCGACCCTCGGTCGCCTCCTCGCCGCGCCGGTACTTGCCGGTGAGCAGACCGCTTGCGAGCGGGAAATACGGCAGGTAACCGATCCCGAGCCTCTCGCACAGCGGCAGGACCTCATCCTCCTCGTCTCGCTCGACGAGTGAATAGTGGTTCTGCACCGAGACGAAGCGATGAAAGCCGGCGCCGCGTGAGACCTCCTCGGCGGCTTCGATCTGCTCGGCGGAGAAGTTCGAGGAGCCGATCCAGCGCACCTTGCCGTCGTGGACGAGGTCGTTCAGCGCGCCGAGGGTCTCCACGATCGGCGTCACCGGATCGGGCTCGTGCATCTGGTAGACGTCGATCACGTCGGTGCGCAGCCGACGCAGTGAGCTCTCGACCGCGGCCCGGATGTAGTCGGGATTGCCACGGCGCTCCTCCGGCAGCTCGTCCATCGGCTTGCCGAACTTGGTGGCGATGAGGACGCATTCGCGTCGGCCCTCGAGCGCGCGGCCGATGAACTCCTCGCTCGTCCCCTGGCTGTAGATGTCGGCTGTGTCGATCAGCGTCACGCCGGTCTCGAGCGCGGCGTCGATCACGGCCAGGGACTGTTCGTAGTCGATCCGGCCGCCGAAGTTGTTCGTGCCGAGCCCGACGACCGAGACCTCCGGTCCGCCCTCGCCGAGATTGCGTGTGCGCATGAGCGCGACGCTAACCGACCGCGGTCAGCCTGAGCGGCACCCGGCACTACGATTGCCCGCCGTGGACGAGCATCGGTTCGTTTTCCTCGCCGGGCTGCACCGAAGCGGCACGACGCTGCTTGCGCGGCTGCTGGCCGCGCATCCCGAGATCAGCGGCTTTTCGGGGACGGGAGTGCCCGCCGACGAGGGCCAGCATCTCCAGAGCATCTATCCCGCAGCCAAGGAGTACGGCGGCCCCGGGCGCTTCGGCTTCGCGCCCGAATCGCACCTGACGGAGTCGTCGCCGCTCGTCTCGGAGGAGAGCGCGAGCAAGCTGTTCGAGGAGTGGTCGGCGCACTGGGACCTCGCGCGCCCCGTCCTGCTCGAGAAGTCGCCGCCCAACCTGCTCAAGACGCGGTTCCTGCAGGCGCTCTTCCCCGGCTCGGCGTTCGTCGTCATCGTCCGCCACCCGATTCCCGTCTCGATCCCCACGGCGAGGTGGCGAGGAACACGGCGCTACGACCGGATGTTCGAACACTGGCTCCGCTGCCACGCCATCTTCGAAGCCGACCGCGAGCAGCTCGAGCGGGTGCACGTCGTCACATACGAGGCGCTCGTCCGCGACCCGGCCGGAGTGCTGAACGGGACCTTCGACTTCCTCGGGCTCGAGCCGATCCCGCCGAGCGAGCCAGTCGAGGGCGGAGCGAACGAGAAGTATTTCCGGCAGTGGGACGAGCTGAAGCGCGATCTGCGCATGCGCGCGTACCTCGACCTCGTCTCCCTCTGCTACGAGCGCCGCCTACGGCGCTACGGCTACAGCGTGCTCTCGCCTTCCTGAAGTGGCGCGGGGCGCGTCTGCTCGCCGCGGACGAACTGGTAGGCGAGTGCTGCGAGCGAGGCGCCGCAGATCGGCGCGACGATGTAGAGCCAGAGCGCGTGCAGGTCTCCCGACACGAGCGCCGGGCCGGCCGAGCGGGCGGGGTTCATCGAGGCGCCGCTGATCGGGCCGCCGAACATCGCATCGAGCCCGACGGTGCCGCCAACGGCAATCGCTGCCGCTTCCCCCACCGCCCGCGTATCGGTGGCGACGGCCATGATCACGAACATGAGGAAGAAGGTGAGGATCAGCTCCCAGAGGAAGGACTGAACCTCCGAGCCGGACGGCAAAGTCGCGCCGACATTCGCGATGTTGCCGAGCGAAGCTCGCAGGACTGCGGCGGCCGCGATCGCGCCGACGAGCTGCGCCCCCCAGTAGCCGGCAGCCCGCGTCCAGGGGAAGTGGCGGCTGAGGGCGAAGGCGAACGTGACGCTCGGATTGAAGTGGGCCCCGGAGATGTGGCCGACGGCGTAGATCCCGAACATGATCACCAGGCCGAAGGTGATCGCCACGCCGACGTGGCCGAGCTGGCCCGTCTTCGCATCGACCATGATCGCGCCGCACCCGGCGAAGACGAGCGCGAAGGTCCCGATCGCCTCCGCGACCAGCGCGCGCGAGGTTTCGGTGCTCACCGCGCGGCGGGGAGAAGCTCAACCATGAGGCACTGAACCCGCTCGTCGATCTGGTCGCGGATGACGCGCACTGCCCCGACGTCCTGCCCCGCCGGATCGTCCAGCTCCCAGTCCTCGTACCGCTTGCCGGGGTAGATCGGGCAAGCGTCGCCGCAGCCCATCGTGATCACGACCTCGGCGGCCTGGACGAACTCGTCCGTGAGCGGCTTCGGGAACTCCTCGCTCATGTCGACGCCGACCTCTTCCATCGCGGCAATCACCGCCGGGTTGATCTCCTGGCCGGGAGCGCTTCCTGCGGAGCGAACGTGGATCCGGCCGTTCGAGCGGAGCTTCAGAAGACCCGCGGCCATCTGGGACCGGCCCGCGTTGTGGACGCAGACGAACAAAACCTCGGGCTGTTCGGTGGGCACGAGATCGTGCGCCTGGGCGAGGGCCATCAGCCGCTCGCGGGCGAAGCGATGCGCGAGCACCGGGACGAAGACCGTGATCCGCGAGTTGCCCAGCGCATCGACGGACTCGGCGATGTAGCGCTCGATCGTCTCGACGGAGAAGATCCCGGAGAACTCCTCCTTCAGCGCCTCCGCGGCTTGATGGACGTGATGGCGAGTGACGGGATCGAGGGTCTCAGACACGCTCAACCTCCTCCGGTTCGTAGCGTGCTTCCTTCGCGAGGTCGGCGAGCGCTGCGACACGCTCGAAGGCCTCGTCGTTGATCGAGTAGTAGGCCCACTTGCCCCGCTCCTCGCGGAGCACGAGCCCAGCCTCGACGAGCTTCTTCAAGTGCTCCGACACCGTTGCCGGCGCAAGACCGACCGGCTCTGCGAGATTGCAAAAACAGACGGGTCCCTCGCTCCCGGCGAGGAGATTCACGAGCCGCACCCGCGCCGTGTTGCCGAGAGCGGCGAACAGCATCGCGGTCGCCGACGCCTCCTCCACGCTCAGCACACGAGCTGCGAGCGGAGCACAGGAGTCGATCGGCTCTGCAGACACAGTCATCTCATTTCGGTTTTTACCGAACGGAGCGCCTGTCGCGCAACTAGGCCGAGCCGCCCAAGCCGTCGGGCAGAGGCCGCGCGTGAACTACGACGAGCATCTTCGTCGGCCGCGTGAGAGCGACGTAGAGCTCGCGCAGACCGCGGTCACCGTCGTCCACAACCGCTGCGGGCTCGACCACCACGACGTGGTCGAACTCGAGGCCCTTCGCCTGCCGTGGCGTCAGCACCGGTACGGAGATCTCGTCGAAGAGCTCGCCCTGAGGCAGCGAGCCGGCAAGGGAGCGCGGCACGATCACCGCGAGCAGTCCGTCCAGCTCGGCGAGCGCTGCCGCCTCGTGCAGTGCAGCCGAAAGGAGCTCCTCCTCGCCGACACGCACCAGGCGCGGAGGGTCGCCGCCCTTGCGGTACGCGAGGGGCGGCTCGACCTCCGGCGCGATCCGGTCGAGCAGCGGCAGCGCGAAGTCCATGATCTCGGCCGGAACGCGATAGGCGTGCCGCAACTCCTCGATCTCCATCTCCGCCTCGTCGGGCAGATACGGCTGAAGCTCCTGCCAGCGCCGGTAGACGACCGGCCCGGTCGCCTGCGCGACATCTCCGAGGATCGTCAGCGAGCCGTCGACCGCCCGGCGCGAGATCGCGAGCAGCTGCATCGGCGAGAGATCCTGCGCCTCGTCGACGATCACGTGGCCGTAGGAGCGCGGCGCGCCGGCGAGCAGCGTTCGTGCCTCGTCGAGCAGGGGCACGTCCTGGTCGCTCCAGCGGAGATCGGACATACGACGCGGCCGGTCGCGGA
>Ga0070707_100000641_pt1 | contig 34917 bp, 38 predicted proteins | sample KBSK5502metaG_FD_65468 | JGI IMG/M metagenome (GOLD analysis project Ga0070707, IMG submission 65468) | Corn, switchgrass and miscanthus rhizosphere microbial communities from Kellogg Biological Station, Michigan, USA - KBS K5-50-2 metaG | ecosystem: Host-associated > Plants > Roots >... | reverse complement strand
GCCGGAAGCTCGTCGGGATAGATGTAGCCCTCTTCGAGGAGCGTGCGGGCCAAGGTCCCGGACCGGTCGCGATAGAACCGCCACGATCCAACGAGCCCGCGCTGCGTGGGCCCGGTCTCGGTCTCCCAGTCGACGACGAGGACCTCGGTCGGGAGGGCTCGGCGTCGCGTGCCGACGTGGGCCTTCTTGTCCTTCTTCGGTTCGGGGTTGCTGCGCACAGTGAACGCGCGAACCCAGATCGGCAGCGTCGTTGGTTCGTCCGCTCTCACGTCACACGTCCGGGACTTCGCGCCAATGCGGCTGGTACTGGTCGAGCGAGGCAGCGCTACGGCTGAGACGATCCGCACATCGCGCCGCCCACCCCGCCAGACCTGATAGCACGGTGGACTCGGGACGCGCCTCGCTGGCGCGTGCGAAATACAGCGCGACGCGCCGGAGTCCCAATGTTGCGAGCTCGAGGTTCGTGTGGCCCCTGGGGAGCTTCACTCCCGCACTGGTCCAGTCGGCGTGGACGAGCGAGTGGTCGGGGGCGCAGAGCGGCGTCGTGAACTCCGGGTCCAGGTAGCTGCGTTGCCTGTCGCGACCGGTCAAGTGATGGCGATGACGCGCGGCGGCGTCGCAGATCGCGCAGCGCTCAGTCACCGATGATCTCTCGGTACGGGTCGTCGGGGTCGAAGCGTCGGCTGTCGCCGAGACGCTCGAGCTCGTCCGGGTCGGTCTCGACGACCTCGCCCGCGATGCGGACATCACGGACGCGCGCGAGCTCATCGACGGACGCTTCGCCGTGCATGAACCGCCACTGGACGTCCCACACCGCACGCGCGAGATCCGCTTGGCGCGAGCCTCGTACCGGGAGGAAGACGAGTCCCTTGCCCCGGACGACGACCGGCCGCAGTCGCAAGAGCCGGTCCGCCGGGGTCGGGAAGGTCCGGCCGTGGCGGGTCGGGCCTACTGCATCGGGCGCCCACCAGCGCACCACCGACATCGGAACCCGAAGCTCCCGGGCCGCTTCCTCGAGCGACGACCCGGTGTCCCGCGCGCGTGACACGACCCCGAGCGCGGCGGAACGCGACTCACGAGCTTCTTCCGGCAGTCGTCCGAAGTCGGCTGGCCGTCGCGGCAGGCGCGGCGCGAGACGCTGCTTCCAGTACGAGGCGAACCCGCGCTCGTGCGCCCGGCGGTTGCGCTCTTCGTATTCACGGCGGTAGTCGCGCTCCATCACCAGCGAGAATGCGCAGTGAGGAGGGCTCGCGAATAGCGTGGGACAGCGACCAATACGGCCCTCTTCGGTTGCAAGAGATGTCTGACTTCCCACCTCCTGGAGGGCTGTCTGCATCCTCTTTGACCACGTCAGCGGTACGACGAACCGTTCAGCAGAACTACGGCATCGCTGTCTCCGCGCCACAGCTGCGCGAGTTCGCGCGATGGGGTCTGATTCAGCAGGATCAGGATGGTCGTTGGCCACGGGAGACGATCGAACTCGTCCGACAGCTCCATGACGTAAGGCAGCGCCATCCGCGACTGCGCCAGCTGCATCGCCGGGTCGTGTATCTTCGGAGCGACCACCGTCGTTTCCCGATTCCAGATGCGATCGTCCGTCGCGCGATGCTCAAGATGCTGCCGATTAAGGCGTCTGCCCTGAAGGTGCGGCATGTCTACGAAGCGATGCGCCGGAGAGATGCGAAGCTGAAGGGAAAGCCTTTGTCTCGTCGGCGGCGATCCGATTGGCGACCGCCACCTGCGAGCACGTGGAAACGGCTCCTGAGCGACGAGCGGTGGGTCCCAACTGTCGAGCTTCGGTTGCAATCGCAGTACCGATGGGTTCGACAGCTTCTCGACATCGCGGGCAGCATTCGTGTCGACGGCCGTCGATTGCCTTTCGAGGAAATCGTCGTTCTCTACACCGTGATCGATACCGCGCTCATGAGGCGAAGACCTAGGTAGTACTTCCTGACGTTGGTCTCGTGTGTTTTCCTTGAACTGAAAGAGCCCCCGCGACGTTGGCACGTCCGGGGGCATGGCACGGAGGTATTAGCTCCATGCAGGCGAACCGTATCGCTTCGCGTGCTCCGACCTCAACCCAAACGCACGGCGATGACGCAGGCACCGTCTTGGTGCTCTCCGGATATGGACTTCGGGTTTCGGTGAGCCGACGGCACCTCCACCTCTCCGACGGAGTCGGCCGGGTACGGCGCACTCTGCGTCTGCACCGCGCGACAACGAAGCTTCGACGCCTTGTTGTGATCGGCCATACCGGTTACATAACGCTCGAGGCACTGCGCTGGCTCGGCGATGTCGGTGCCTCGTTCTCACAAATCGACAGCGACGGCAGGCTGATCGCGTCATTCAGCCCTCGTGGAACGCAGGACGTCCGTCTGCGTAGGGTCCAGGCACAGATCGCCGGTACGGGTGCAGCAATGGACGTCGTCCGGATGCTCCTGCAACGCAAGGTCGCGGGCCAGCTCAATGTGCTTTGCGCGGCTGCGGGCAGTTCTCCGCGTTCAGCGCTTGAAACAATTCAGGAGTCAGCTCGGCGGCTCCCGAGTGCGGCGAGCTTGGAAGAACTCAGCTGGCTCGAAGCACGAGCGGCCAGCGCCTACTGGACCTCACTCGCCGAGCTGCCGGTGCGTTTCCCCGCGGCTGAACTGCGCAACGTCCCGGCGCATTGGCTCGAAGTTGGTCCGCGGGCATCGCCGCTCACGGGACGAGCGCACAACGCAGGAACGCCGGCGCATGCCTGCTTGAACTACCTCTACGCAATCCTTGAAAACGAGGCACGCGTCGCGCTCATGAGCGCCGGGCTCGATCCGGAGATGGGTCTGCTCCACACCGACCGTCGCTTCCGGAGCTCGTTCGCGCTGGACATTCTCGAACCGGTGCGGCCCGACGTTGACACTTTCCTCTTCGAGCTATTGCGGACACAGGTGCTCTCACGGCGGGACTTCGTCGAGACGCGGCTCGGGGTCTGTCGCCTCGGGTCTGACATCGCGCGCCGCTTCGCGCAGACCGCGCCGACGTGGGCGGCGCGCGTTTCGGTCGTTGTTCGTGACGTTCTTCGATTGCTCGAGGCGGCAGAAGCCGACGGCGAGCGTCCCGGGCCGGCGAAGGCCATCGGAAAACCTCCGAAGGGCATCGGAAAGGGCGCCCTGCACCGGCGAACGATCTCTAACGACGCCCAACAGGTCGATTCGCGGCCGGAGCCGGTCTGCGAGGACTGCGGTACCGAAGTACGTCGCGGAACCCGCAGGTGCCGAGGATGCGCACGAACGCAAAAGGTGAAGTGGGCGGGCCAGTTGGGCGTGCTGAGCGCTGCTGCGACCGCGAGGCGGCGCGCGGCTGGCGTAAGTGTTCGGATGACGCCGATGGTTGCGGCGCGCCGCGCGGCGAAGATCACGGCCAACCAACACGCCGCGCGCGAATGGCGCAAAGGCACCCCGCGTCGTGGCGCAGACCGCGAGCGTTTCCGGAGCGAGGTGTTGCCGCGGATTCGGGACTTGCCCCTACGGACTATCGCCGACGCGACGGGCGTCTCGGTGACGTGGTGGTCACTCGTCAAACGGGGTGTGAAGGTTCCGCAGGAACGTCATTGGCCGGTCCTGCTGGACCTCGCCGCAAAGTCGTCGAATGCCGCGACCCGAGACTTATGATCCGGAGGTTCAAGGAGATGGCAACGCCTCGCATCACGCAAGTCGAAATCTCGTCGATTCCGCGGCCGAAGCCGCTCGGGTTCTTTGACCCGACCCCGGTCGTGACAGCGACCTTCGACGACGGAACTAAGAAGAAGCTCTTCTCTTTCTATCCGGATGAGATCCGCTTCGACGAAGGAGAACTCGTCGGCCTCACGGAGGCTGAGGCGCGTGATCTATACCGACGGAAGGACGTCGCCTACCTGCGCGACGACTGAGGCGCAGCGGTCTGGCTGAGAGCGACCGCGCGGGCCCGCTAGTCAGTCCTCTCTGAACTCCTCGGCTTGAAGCTGCGCACGAAGAAGGGCTCGGCTGTAATCGTCGCCCTCAGCCAGCGCCCGCGTGGCGATCGCGCGGAGCTCTGCCGTCGAGTAGTCGTCCGGGAAGAGTCGTCGGTTGTCGGCGTCACCCACGAATGCGAACACTACCGAGTTCCAGTGTTGAGGCCACGCCTCCGCGCTCCCCGGCGAGTTCTACGGAAGCTGGTCGAGGCTGCCAGGCATCGGTAGGGCGATCCACCCCTCGACCCGCGCGGCTTCTGCGTCCTCGGCAGGAATCTAATTTCGCAGAGTCCCTTGGCGTGAGCCCGCGCGACGAACGAGCAGACGAGCGCATCGAAGCAATCCTCGTCCGCTTGGTATAGCTCCGCTGACGCGCTGTCGCTGTATCGCACCCACGGGCGGAAAAGCATCTTCGCTGCAGCGCGTACCGCGACAGCTCCCCCAGCCCCCTTGTAGTGAGGGTGCGTATTGGTCCAACGGAAGAGTGCGCCGGCCGGATATACCTCCACCAGGGTCCCTCCCGCTCCAGAGCGATCTTGTCCTCGACGTCCCGAAAGTCGAGACAGCAGGCGTGCGGCACGGACTGCGGGCCAGGCAATCCGATCGGCGGCCACGCTGAGTGGCGGGCGTCCAGTCTGGCTCCACACGAAACGGTCCGTCGCGCGAAAGAACAGGCGCCGCTCGTCCCCCATTGCGCCGGGCCAAGCCTCGAACCTGTGATGTGCGGCGATCGCGTCGACAAATGGCGTCGGCCAACCGAGGGGAACGTCGATGCCGATAAGAGTCGCGCGTGCAAGAACTGCCTCGAGCATCGCGTCCGTGGCCTTTCGTTGCGGCGGCTGAACGAGCGCCTCGCCGTACTGCCACTCGATGACGCAAATGACGGTCCTACGCGGACGAGACGAGAGGTCGATGCCAGCCGTCTCCACGCTGCGCCGAGGCTACTCCATTTTGGAGTCGTCGCTGACTCTGCTGGACGCTCGCGCGCGTGGCTCGCCGAACTGCGGAATACACGCGATTTCTGCGCCGCCTGCGGGCTGCGCGCGAACGCGCCGGGCTGACGCAGGCCGAGACCGCGCGGCGTCTGGGCAAGGGCCAGGCTTATGTCTGGAAGTCGGAGGTAGGCGAGCGACGCGTGGACGCGATCGAGTTGAAAGAGTTCGCGAAGGTATACGGAGTCCCAATCACCTACTTCTACGAGTAACCGCGGCGAGTCAGCCGCTGACGTTCGGCCGGTTCGCACCGCCAGCCGCATCGAGCACGGCCAGCACGCGTCCGGCGGACGCCGCGACAGCTGACCTGACCTCGCACTCCCAGAAGCGGAGCACCCGCCAACCAGACTGTTCGAGTAGGCGCGTCGCGCGTCGATCCCGGGCACGGTTCCGACGGATCTTCGCTCGCCAGAGGTCTCGGTTCGGCCCTCTGAATTCGGTCCGACCGTGCACCGGGCAGCCGTGCCAGAAGCAGCCATCCACAAGGACCGCCACTCGCGCCCTGGCGAAAACGATGTCGCCGCGGTAGCCGCCCGGCAGCCGGGCGTCGACCCGGTATCGCGCGCCGGCTCGGTGGAGGACCCGACGAATGAGCCACTCGGGCTCGGTGCCACGGGAGCGACGGCCGCTCAGGAACGGGCTGTATCGAGTGGATGACCACCCACGAGTGACGAGACTCGGGGAAGGAAGTTTTCTCACGCCTCTGCCTCTTCGGAGGGGACTTCGGTGATCCGCTCGTCATACGGGATCGGGACGATGGGCACTCCGCGAGCGGCTTCGTTCTCTTGCCAGGCGACCATAGCGCGCTCGTAGCAGGCCCGGACGGGCCCGTAGTCCTCCGGTTCGACGCCGATCACGAGGATCGGCAGCGTGAGCGACATCTTCGCCCACGGGAGCTCTCTCGCAACACGTTCGAAGTACGCGACGTTCTCATCGATGAGGTTCGCGAATTTCTGCATCGGGACGACGAGCACCGCGGCGTCGATCTCGTCCAGAGAGTATGAGAGCTGGAACTTGAAGACGTCCGTGTACCAGCGCGCCATGTTCCCGAACTGCACCTCGACTTGGAGCCGCCCCTTCTTGTAGTCGCCCTTCAGTCCGGTCGTCGGTCCGCCCGTACGTCCCGAGGAGACGATGGGGGGTTGCAGGGTCCAGCCAGCGTCGCGGAACTGTGTGTCGAGGTGCACGTTCAGCGCCTTCTGGTCCACAGGCAGGAAGAAATAGCGGTCTCCCGCATCCCCTCGGTGGGCTTCACGCTTCCGCCGCTTCACCCCACCCCGACGGGGATCAGGGTCCAAGAGCGGGGTCGGCGCCGCCTTCAAGATTCGTAGGATCTCCTCCTTGGCCACACGGAAGCTCGGGTGGTCCAGGACCGCGTCGGCATAGCGGTAGTCGAGGGTTCGTAGGTTCATGCCGTCCTCATGATGTGCCCTGACTGCGCGATCGCCGCGATCGGCTCAGGTGGCGCTTTTTGGAGGTCGCAGGCCCCGTGAAACGAGACCGGTCATGGCCCGATCGCCCGCGCCGATCGCACCGCAGTCGTCAGCTCACGGCGGTGCGGCGCTCTTGTCGCGCGGCAACGGCGCGCGTGTTGAACACAGTCGCGACGATGAACCCAGCCGTGACCCAGTCGGCGTTCTGGAGCAGCTTCACGTGCGCTACGCGTGGGCCCAAGATACGAGCGACGAGAGCCTCGAGGTGTCTGTCGTCCGACTCCGCGAGCCTCTGTCGGACCGCAGCCGCAGCTCTGCCGAGCGCATCGACGAGGTCGTGGGGGTGAGGGCCGGGCCCGCCCCTCACCCAACGGCGCTGGAGCGACGCTGCCGATGCGTCCTGCAACCCTCCCATGGCAAGTTCCCAGAGCGCCGACCATTCCCTGGCCGATGAGCCGATCCGGCTGTGCATCCTGATGCGGCGGTGGAGTGCGCCATCGAGCGGGACCTCGAGGATCTTCTTCGAGCTCCCGTAGTAGAAACGCACCGACCAGCTGATGTCCCTCCCCCCGGTCTCATTGACGAGTTCGAAGCGGACGCCACTGCCGAAGCGCAGGTTTGGGATCGCCGCGCGGAAACGGCGGCGCGCGGGATATCGCGACTGTGAGGGCGCGACGTTGACGGCCTGTGGCCGTATGCGCGGTTGCGGGTGTCGGTACTCGATCGCCTCGAGCGCTGGGAGGTCATCAGCGCGCGTCCCTTTGACCGCATGTGCGACGTAGAAAGTCATAAGAGGTGGGATCGCGTTGCCGACCATCTTGAGCCGGTCGTTGTAGCTGGCGCCGTAGAAGTCGAACGTGATTGGGAAGCCCTGGAGCGACGCACGCTCCCTGAGCGTCAGCCGCCGGAACAGCTTCCCCTCGCCGACGACGATGCTCTCGCGCGAGACCCTCGTGCAGGTCGCAGTCACAGTCCGCGATGGCCGGTCGAACGAGTCGGGGAAACTCATGCGGTTGTAGACCGGGTGGAAAGCCTTCGCCTCGCGGTTCATCCGGACCTCCTCCTCCGTGAGTGGGGGTTCCACCTCGAGCCCGTTCACGGTTGGGCGAGGCAGCACGATCCCATAGAGCGGGTCGGTCACGGGGTCGCGTGCGAGCTTGTCGATGACCTGACCAATAGTCCGTCTCGGGAGGACACGCTTGTAGCTCTCGAGCAGCGTGAGCGGGAAGCGCCCGGCGAGCATCCGGCGACGGGCCTGCGGGAGCCCGAAGTCCGCCATGTCAACAACAGTGACGACGCTGACGAGCGGCGCGAAGCGCCGCAGAGAGCCTCCGCTCCCGAGCTCGCTTTCGAGGATCGCGGCGACCCGCGGCACGTTCTCCATGACCCAGTACGCAGGCCCAACGTGTTCGACGATCTCGAGGAATTTCGCTACGTCGCGCAGCCCCTCTGCGATGTCACCGCCGCCTCCGCGGTTTGCGAACGAGAACTGTGTGCATGGAGGGCTCCCGACGACGAGCTCGACTCGGGGCAGATCGACCGGAGGTAGGGCGCGGATGTCAACCGGCACGAAGTCAGTTCCGAAGTTGGCAGACGCGGTCGAGCCGGCTGCCGGCCACCACTCGTAGGAGGCGACGATGTCGATCCCTGCCATCTTCAGCCCGAGCGTCCACCCGCCCACACCGCTGTAGAGATCTACCGCTCGGAACCGTGAGTCCCTCTCCGGCTCACGTGTTGACGACGGCCGACGACCAGGCCGATGCAGGCGCGATCGACCGACGTCTACTCGACGCACTGTCGTCGCCGCGGTACGCGCCCGCCCGCGCGCCGCTTCCGCTCCCCTTCCGCGACGGATGGTCAAGGGCTCCTCCCAGATGCCGCGGAAGCGCCGCTGAAGTCTACCCGTCTAGCGCGATCGGTCGGGCGTCCACTCGACGCTGGACCCGGCTTGGTTGGATTCCTGCGCGGATCGATCCCTGCGACAATCGCGCCGCACGAGCGGAGGAGGCGATGGCTAAGGGAAATCTCACCGTCCTAAAAGAGCAGCTTGAGGAAATCCGTGGGGTTGTCCCCGCATTGAAGGATGAGGACCTTTTCGTCCTCTGGTTTCTTAAGGCTTACGTCACTGATAGGGACGACGACGCACGTAAAGCGATCACCGGAGCCTCCCATGACAAGGGCGTTGATGCAGTCCTGGTAGACGACCGAACCAAGATTGTGTTCATCGTCCAAGGCAAGTACCGACGGAGCTCGATGCGTCGGCGCGAGCAACGGTCCGATGTGATGTCCTTCGCGCAGCTCGCTGCGATGATCCGCGCCAAGGACGACGAGTTCAACAGCTTCTGCACGGCTCTCGATCCGCTCGTCACCCGTAAGCTACGGGCCGGACGCGAGCGGGTGGTCGATCGTGGGTACCGCCTACGCCTTTGCTATGTCACATTGGGTCGCGTCAGCGCGCCGCTCGAAGCCGAGGCAAGGCGAGTCGCGCGTCGCGGGAAGGGCCCCGAGCTCGCGAAAAACGCGGACTTACTGTTGTTTGATGGCAGGCGGACCCTGCGGCTGCTCGACGAATACGTGGCCGGCGTCGCTCCCGCGATACCTGAGATGGAGCTGCGGGTTGAGCCCGGAGAACGCGGCACCCCCGCCATTCTCTCGCGGTCAGACTCCGACGGCGGGATCACGTCGTGGGTCTTCACGATGGCCGGGACCGACGTTGCTGACCTCTTCCGCCAAGCCGATGTTCGTATCTTTGCGAAGAACATCCGGGGCTGGCTCGGCGACACCGCGATAAACCGCGAGATGCGGCGAACGCTCATGAGCAAGGAAGGGGGGCAGTTCTGGCATCTGAACAACGGCATCACGCTTGTGTGCGACGGTGCGGAGCTGAGCGGCAAGGTCGGTGCTGAGGTAATTCGGGTTAGCAACCCGCAGATAATCAACGGGCAACAGACGACACGAGTACTGGATCAGGCCGGAAAAGCAGCGTCGAAGGCCAGTGTTCTCGTGAGACTCATCCAAATCCCACCGGACCTTAAGGACCCAGAACGGATCGTGGCACGCGTAGTTCAGTCCACCAATTGGCAGAACAAGATTCAGCCCTCTGACCTCATGGCGAATGACCCGTTGCAGGCCCAACTTGAACGCGAATTGCGGAAACTCGGTTACCAGTACCTCCGGAAACGGATGACCAAGCAGGAGGCGCGTCGGGCTGGGGGCTCGAAGGACTCGTTCCTGGTGACGAAGTTCGAGCTTGCCCAAGCCGTCGCCGGCTGCTTAATCGAGGGTCTGCCCCTCCGGGTAGGGAAAGAGCCACTCTTCGAACCGGGTCTCTACCGCCGCATCTTCTGGTCGAGAGATCCCTTCTTCTATTTGGGCCGGTATTGGCTGGTGGACCGGGTCAAATACGTAGCGCGGACCGCGGGCGAGCGCAAGTACTCACGTTGGCTCGTGCAGTACTTCGCATGGCGGCAGCTTGAACCGGTAATCAGACGTTTCGGCTCGCGTTTCAGAGAAGCGGGAGAGATGCCGAAGAAGCACAGAAAGGTTGTTGGCGCGCTGGACACTGTGATCCGCGTTGGGATGAGTGCGGCTTGGGACTTCTACCGGGCCAGCAGGCCGATGTTGGAAGAAAAAGGCGTCAAGCAATTCTTCCAAAGAGAGCATCTGAATGAGAAGACGCTATTCGCTCGATTCGAGGTCTTCTGGAGAAGCGGTCGAAACCGGCACCGACGCCGGTTCCTGAAAGCACGCCAAGCGTTTGAAGATGCGCTTGCAGGCGAGCCGCGGCACCAGACGGTCCGTGTCAAAGCCGCATAGAACCCCGTACCTGACCTTAGGCAAGTGCCCGCCCGTAGCGGTTCGCCGACCGTTTCGGGCCTGCCTGTTTCAGTTCCAGGCGGTCCGGCCGATTTAGTACCCGAAGATCACAAGCGCGCGCACGTTCGTGTAGTTCCCTGGGTGAAAGAACGTAGCCAGACGTCGCGTTACCGCGACGAACGGGCGCTCTGAAAAGCCGGTCTCGCCGTGTCGAAGATCCTGCGGCACGAACAGGAATAGATAGTGCGCACTCGGGCAAAGGTGGCATTTCCAGAAGTCCAACATGTCCATGTTGTTGGTCGTGGTTTTGCCACGTTCGACTTCGAGAAGAATCCCTGTCAACCCGAGTGGAAGAAAGTAGTCAGGTCTGAGACGACTCTCATAGGCAGCAAACAGACCCTTAGCCTCGCTCCGAAAGCCGAGCTCGCTAGCTGTCGCAATGAACGAAGCCTGCACGGCTGTGCTGTGGGCGCGGGGCGCGTGAGCCACGGCGATTGCTCGCTGGCTAATTTCCGTGTTTAGTTCGTCCCTTAGCCGCTCAGCGACCGTCAGCACTTCGTGAAACTCAGCTGTATCCGCCCAGCGAACCTGCACAAAGTGCTTTATGGCGATGGGCATGCGTGAAGCCTAGGCGATGCACGCCCTCGTTAAGTCAATTGGGACTTCCGCAGGCCTCTACGATGCGGGCGCGATGGAAGGCTTCGTCTTCGTGGTCGGACTCGCGTTCCTCGTCCTACTGGCGAGCGCGTTGGCCCGGGTGATCACAAGAAAGAGATGCCCTCAAAGTGCTGAGAAACCAACCGCTGGGACGCGCACCGAAGGAGCGCTTCGAACTCTCATGCTCATTGCCTTGACAGCCGCTTGCACACTCGCGACTCCCAGCGCTTCCTCACCGAGCACGCCGTCGGCCTCTCCTCTTGGCACGGCGCCAACCGGTACCACAAGTCGAGCATCCTTGGCGTCGGCCACCGCGACACAACGTGCACTCATGCTCGGAGAGGTGGCCCGAGTCCCCTCCTTCTATCGAAACTTGCCCGATGCGCCAGCTGAGTTCTCGGTGACCGTTCTGGACTTCGTGCTGGCGACCGCGATTCCGAGCTCGGGCGGGACCACGACTACGCCTCCGCCGGGCGCTAAGTTCGTCCTGTATCTCGTGCGAGCAACGAACGTGAGCCAAGTCCCTGGCAAACCTCCGCTCGTTGGAGCGAGCTTTCGCGGCTCCGGTCTAGCGGGGTTTCCATGCGCGCTCGGTGGCCGCGCCGCATTCGATTCCGAAAGCGACCTCTATCCAGGGATCACTACAGAGGGTTGGGAATGCAGGGTCGTGCAAGCTGCCGCGACCGGGGCAGACGACGACCTCAGGGCAAAGATCGAGAGCTCCTCGGGACTACTGGCTACCTGGGCATTGCGGAAATAAGGAGGAGATGCGTCTCCGCTCTGGTGCCCGGAAATGAAGACGCGGGCACCATGACTCGGAGCCTTTCCGCTCCTCGCCACGTGCGCCGCGCTGGCCTCACCTGAGGGCCGATCGCCGCTGCTGCCGGTCTCGGACCCGCAGAAGCGGCCCCTGCCGGTCCTCACACGCCGTGCCGACTGACCGTCGATCGGCAAGACCGCTGCGTCGCCGACCGTGTCGCCTAGGAGGATACAAGTCACGGGACTCGGATTTCAAGTCGAACGATCACCGGGCTCTTCGGCTGGATGTAGTGGATTCGGACGTACGAATCGGGGCCGATCGGGCCGCCGTGTGAGCGGGTGTTGTTGAATCCCGCCGTGATCTCGTAGTCGCTGTATTCGAAGTGAACCCCGGCCACGTCGAAGCGGTCCGAGTCGTGTCCGGTCACAGGCATCGGATGAAAGTTCTCAGCCGGACCTTCGACGACTTGCGCTGTGCCGTCGCGGAGGGCGGACTGCGCCGCTACGTACCGCCAACCTTGAAAGACCACTGCAAGGATCGTCCACACAAGGGCGAACGTGCCCACGACGAGTGGAAACACGGTGTTGCCGCTGCGGCCGCGCAGGAGGGGGTTCGTCCTATATAGCCCGCGCACGATCGGATGCTCACGGAATAGCCAGAAAACAATCGCCACAGCGAGGAACGGCGTCGCGGCGAGCATCGAGTCGAGTGGCAGGGGCTTCTGTGAGGCATCAAAGACTGTTTGCCATTGGTCGGTGGTCATCGATAAGGGAGATTAGGACGCGCCATCAGCGATCGCGATGGTCCGATCCCGGAATCACATCGACTGAGCCAGGCTCCATGCGCGCACGCGCCGAGCATGCAGCTTCCGAGTTGTTGACATCCACCTCCCGTGGGTGGCGCGTTTCGCAGCGCGTTATCTCTTTATCCCTGTTTGATCTCGACGGCGGTGGCGAGGTTCACGTCGATCATCCGTACGCTCTCGTTGCAGTTCGGATATCTCTATCTCCACTCCCGCCTCGAGCTCGGCGGGATAAGAGATAAGGCGTCGCGAAATGCGCCACTGTCCGGTGCTCGCGCGGCCCTTAGCTAGCATCCTGCGCCGTGGCGTCACCCCGTCCGCAGGCTCAGCCTAATAAACCGTTTTCCAGCAGGAGGCGGTTCGTCATCCCTCGCGTCGGCGCCGCGATGTCGCTGGTCCTAGTTCTCGCAGTCGTCATGTCCTGTGCCCCCGCGCCGTCACAGGGCAACTACCCGACGCGACCCATCACGCTAATTGTCCCAGCGACACCCGGCGAGGATGCCGATCTCGTGATGCGAATCGTGGCGGGTGCTCTTACCAAGGAACTCGCGCAGACCGTGATGGTCGAGAACGTCGGCGGAGGCAACGGCGCAGACGGCACCGACCGTGCGCGGAAGTCAGCTCCGGATGGCTACACGCTCGTGTCGATCAGTGAGAACACCATCATCAATCAGCGCACGGGGCTCGTTAGCTACGGCCCGCTTGACTTTGTGCCAATCGCTTCACTCGCCACATCGCCGGTGCTCCTGGTGACCGCAGCAAACAGGCCCTGGAGCAGTACGAGCGAGCTCATCGCCGACGCCAAGAATCGACCAAACGCGATCAAATGGGGAATGCTGTCGAGCTCGACCAACGCCGCGTTCGCCTTCTCACTCATGGCCAAGACGGGAGCGACCTTCGAGCCTGTTAGCTACGAAGTTCCATCGGCACTCACCCAGGCCCTGCTGAGCGGGCAAGTGGACGTCGCCGCAACCTCGACGACGCAGCAGATTCTCGGCAGCCGTGATCTGAAGTTCATCGGGTGGGCGTCGGAGAAACGGGCCGAGAGGTTTCCGCAGATCCCGACTTTCCGCGAACAGGGACTCGACCTTGTCTTCGGGATGAACCACGGGCTGGCGGCTCCAAAAGGAACGCCAACTGACATCATCAAGAAGCTCGAAGGTGCGCTCCAGAAGGCGATGGCAAGTGCGGACGCACGGACGAGACTCGAGACCGACCAGGGTGTCGTCATCACGTTCTTGACGAGCGACAAATACCAAGACGCGCTGAGCGCGAAGGACAGCGAGCTCGACGGAATACTGAAGCAGTCCGGTCGAAGAATTTGCCCGATTTGGCCGTTCTGCAGATAGGGACCAGAGCGTGACCGATCAAGACCAGAAGGCATTTGACTTTGCGCAGGACGCTACCAAGCAACTGATCACACTTTCGACCGGCGTTGTTGCCATCACGATCACGTTCTTCAAGGACTTTGCGGCGAACGCCCCCTCGGATGCGAAGACGTGGATGCAATGGTCTTGGGTCGTGTACGTGGCCTCGATCGTTTTCGGAGTTTGGACGCTATTAGCTTTGACGGGCGCCCTTGGAGCGGGCGACCCTAGTGCGGGGGGATCGGGCGACACACGAAACAAATCCGACGCCGATAAGGGGCGGCCGTCGATTTACTCGCCGGCCATCACTCTCCCGGCGGTACTGCAAGCGCTGACGTTCCTGGCAGCGCTCGTCATGTCCGTGGTTGCTGGATGGAAGGCTGTCACCTGAGGCCCCTGATCAGAGTGGTTTGCAACCCATCGCAAAGGGAGCGCGATGAATCTTGGGGGGCATCCGCTGCGGCAGATCAAACGACTGAAATGGTCGCAGCGAGCAATTGTCCACCGGACACCGTTCGAACCAGCTCGCGCCCGACCGGAAAGGCATTCGCCTCGCGACAGCAAAGCCGAGGCTAAAGGACCTTTTGCTCACGCATCCAAACTAGGAGCGCCTCTTCAATGGTCGCAGTCTCTGCAATGCCTCTTTCCAACAAGAGCGATCGGAGCCGCAAGGCATCGTCATACGAAAGGGGTAGGCGCCTCGCCAGAGTCTCCCACCCGGGCGGTGGAAGACCCACAGGATCAGCCGGAAAGAAAACGTTCAGGCGCACCTCGAGAGCGCGTGCGAGACGGATAACAGCGTCCAGTCCGGGCGAGGCCTGATTCCGTTCCCATGTAGCAAGGGTTTGGCGACTGACCCCCACACGGTCTGCAAGTTGGTCCTGCGACTGACCGCGACCGCGACGCAGCTCCAGCAAGACGTCGCCAATGAGGCCGTTGTCAAGATTCCTGGCCCGGGAACTCGCTGCCATCCCGTAATTGTTGAACTTTGTGGCAATCTCGAGTCGCGCGGCTAGAATTCCCAGCAGAAACCTACTTCGCCCTTCGCTGCGACACCGAGACGACCGGGGGTGCTCGACCGATGTACGCTCAAAACTCGGGGCAAGGCGCCGGCGCGGCGTCAGGGGAGTTTGACGAAGTGCTAAGTCCCGCTGCGGTCGAGGCAGCTCGCTACATCTGTCAGCGCAAGCCCGGAGTACCAAAGACAAGTCTCGTCAAACTCTTGTATCTGGCGGATCGCGAATATGCGGACCGACACGGGCACACGCTCCTGGGGACCAAGTGGTGGCGCGAGGAGCAGGGGCCGTTGTCGTCAGCGGTTACCAGGATGATTCGGGGCCCTGAATTCCAGCTCGACGAAACCACATCCCCAAGCGGCAACCTACGACTTGGTCATACCGATGTTGGAAGGACACCGCTGATCCACCTGGGCACCGCCGAAATCTCCGTCATCGACACGGTTCTAGCTGAGTTCGGAAACCTCGGCCAGGTCGAACTGCTCCAGCGAGTCCATGCTTTGCCAGAGGTGACGGGAGTGCCAATCAAAGCCGAAATAGAAATACCCAGAAGCCGCCCCCGCGACGACGCGGATTATCTAGTTGGGCTACTTACTGAGATTGAGCGCGAGTCCGCGGCGGGGATTCATGACTCAATAACGGTCCAAGAAGATGACGACGATCGTGAAGAAGGCCGGCGGCAAGCAATTGTGACTTTCCGCGCCGCGATTGATTAGCGGCTCGCCGCTCCAGAGCCGCGCTTACGCTGGCCGCACAGAAATAGAGAGCGAGACCAATAACGCCTTGTCGACTTCACGCATCGTCTCTGGTCGCAAGTCGTATGAGTGCTCGATGACCCACTCCTTCATCACGATCTGAGGTTCACCCAAGCAAACGCGTGCGCCTTCTGACGTGTGGGATTCCTCTGCGGAGAGGAACACCTCCCATGGGTACTTCCTATCCAGGCCCTTGGTTGTGAGCAATGCCGCCGCGAACTTGGATCGCTTCTCGCCAATCAGAGAACCGCTCTGCAGGCAGAGCGCGTATTTGATCCGATCTCCCTCCTTCTCGATGTAGGGGAAGTCCAGCTTGTAGACACCTCCACGTCGGAATGCGATCGGCGCCCGGAAGTTAGCCATGACCTTCGATCCTCACTTCACACACGACCACGGGAACGCAAAAAGGAAGGGCACTCACGACCCTTCCCTTGCCCTGCGTCTGCGGGCGGGCATCCGCCGAAAGGCCGCCCGCGGCTGCAATGCTACGGACCGGCCATTTAGTGTCAATGGGCGGAGGCAGCCCATCATCTTGCGTCGCGTGTAGCCCCCAACGTTGCGCACGATCTCGCCTCGCGATTCGTCCTCTAGAACCGGTTCCAGAGTTCGCCGCGATCGGACGGGACCGAGCAATTCGGCGCCAAGCCGAATGTCTGAGTGCGCCGGCGATCGTTCTCAGTACTCATCAAACATCACACGGCACTCCCGCGCCGGGGGTCCGAGATTCTCGGTCCCCCAGGCGAGAGTCGATCCAGCGCTCTGTTGGTTCCCGGGCTAGTGAACGTGTCGTTATCTAGCCAGAACTTCTCCCGGCTTCTCTCTTATTAGATGTTCCGACGACCGAGCCGCTCAGCTAGCTGCAATTTGCCGTCGAGACTCAGGTGTTCGATCTCAACGCTTTGCACATTCTCTGCGAGCGCTCGAGAGAACGAGGTGCCGACCGAGCGAGTGGGGGTTCTTCGTCTGCCGTCGTCAGGGCAAGCAGCGGACCATCGTCTCTCGGCGAACCGTTTGTCGTCTGATGGTCGATCGGATTCGGAAGACGCTTCTCGTCGCGTAGCTCCAATCGCCTCGTCAATTGGCTCCGGTTGTTTCCTCCGAGCGGTCCACGCGACAACGGAGTTCCTATGCTTGGCCTAGGGGTGACCGTGGCCAAGTCGAAGCAGCGGCAAGTGTTCGTCGCCTATTCGTACAAGACGTACCCGAAAGCCGACTACCGCCGAATCTTTACGGACCTTCAGAAGGCATACGCGGTGACGTTTATCTTCGCCGATGAAAAGATCACCAACATGAGCATCTTGCAGAAGATCAAGAGCTACATCTCGGCATCTGATTTCTCGATCTTCGATGTCAGTGGCTGGAATCCGAACGTCACGCTCGAGCTCGGATTCGCTATGGCGACTAACGACGATTGGTACGTAGCGGTCAACCTCAAGAAGACGAAGATCAAGGAAGTCCCCGCGGACCTCCGCGGCCTGGACCGCATGCAATATGAGTCGCTTGTTGAATTGGGCACGAAGATCGCGGCAGTGATCGACCAGCGCTACCCAAAGCGCAAAGAGAGCTCAATTGATGACTACCTGGCTGGTATGAGGACAGACCTAGTTAAGAAACTGAAGACGACGAAGGGCGGCCTCATGATCAGCGAGATCGCGAAACTGCTGGGAATTGATGTTCGCGTGGCGCGGTTAGTGGTGGACCCGGCGTTGGGCAAGACGATCCGAGCTGGCGGAGAACGAAAGGGCACGCGTTATTACCCCATGAAGCGTGGACCGATTCCCGGGACAGGAGGCCGCCCGTCTCGGTCCTGACTCGAGCAGAAGAATGGATCGTGCTCTCGATGGCCGAGGCTGCGCGGTGACAGGTGTCCGCGTGGATTTCACCTGCGCCACCTGCGGCCGGATGTTCGCGAGTGCAGCCGCCCGGAGCGGCCACATGTCGACGCATGGTGATTCGCGAAGGAGCGGGCTCAGCCCGGAAGACCGCTGTCCTGGTAGCGGAATGACGATGGTCTCCAGAACCTACACGATCCGGAAGATCGAGCCTGAGGACCGCGCCAAGTACGCGCGATTCGCCCAGAACGCGCGCGACCGAGGTGACCCCGAAGAAGCCGCCGACTACGAGAAATCGCTCACGGAATGGGAGAAGGAACAAGGCGACGAACGCGAGCGACTCGCGTGTCCCGTTTGCGGCGATTCGTTTCTCGTGCCCACATCACGCGGCGCCTCGCGGCCGCACCGCCGGTCAGGCTTCGACAAGCCGTCGTGGGAGAAAGCCAGGCGGCTACGCAAGGAAATCAACGCGCTCCAAGCGGAACTCGATCGAACGCTCGAAGCGTTGGAACCCTGACGCGAGAGGTTTCTTACGAGCTCTCCCGGATCCGTCGAGCTCGCACTTCGGCGAGCAGTTCGATGACCGCCCAGATGTTCGGGTGGACCGCGGCCATATGACGGCGGTCGTCGTCCCAACTGCTCAGCGGTGCCCCGCACAGCCGGGTAGGAGTCCGAGGGTTGTCAGCGCCGGGCCGCAGATCGACCCAGCGTTCGCGCTCCGTTGGCTCTCGCGCGTGTACGAGAATTCCGCACGGCCGTGGATAGCTGAGCTTCGCCGAGCGCCGCACCATCGACTCGGACTTTACGCGAGTCGAGGCTCGCCAGGTACAGATGCAGCTTCCGCTCATGTGCGGGTCTGGGCCGCAGCTCTCCCGACTTCCAGCGCTTGATGGTGCTTCTGTTGAGGCCGGTGCGACGCGCCAGCTCGTGGGTTGAGATACGACCTATTAGCGCCCGCCAATCAGGTGGCCGATCGAACGTCGCAAGGACCTCTCTCTCGTCGTGAAATAGCCCTGAGGTCGCGCCGTCCAAACTGTTGGACTCCTTGCCGATGTATTTCATCTCGCGCACAAAGACCGGTCGCCGCCGGAGAAGCCCACGCGTCTCAGGACCACACAGCGAGCCATCTGGAGCGAGGCTCTTGTCCTCACGGTGTGTGCGGAACTCCTCGATGACCTCGCCGTAGCTTTTCACCCGCGCGACCCCCAATCCCCCGGCACGCCCGCTCGTCGTGATGTCGAATCGCTTGCGGCTGTAGCGATCGATCCATGGCAGCTCGAGCCACTTTCGAGGGTCACGCTCGTACGAGGCGATGAGCTGGAAGCGCTCGGGGTCGACGAGGCTCGGATGGCCGAAGGCTCGAACGTGCGCCGCCAACACGAAGTTGAAGGGCTTAATGCCCTGGTCATAGCTCCGTTCGCGGTTGAGTTCGGCGAACGGACGGAGCGTGTGCGGCGATGAGACTGGCAGCTCCCCGACCGCGGGGAGCCGGAACCAGGATGGCCTGCGCGCGGCCAGTCCGAGCTCACGGCGCAAAATCCACAGCCATGCCTCGCGCATCCAGGCCTTGCGGTCCTCTTCGTTGCCGGTTGGGTCTAGCAGATGACCTAGACCGTGCTCCGAGGCCTTGACGATCTGCGGTTCGTCGCCGACGTCGCGCACGTTGAGCACGTAGCGCTTCGCCGAGATGGCGTAACACTCGAGATCCTGCTCGCGCCCGTGCTTGTCGAAGTTCTGACCCTCCAGCTTGAGCAAGTCCTTGACTGTGTCCGGGTCATACGGAGAGAGCCGTCGAAAGCGTGCCCGGATCCGCTCGACCTCGTCCCAGCTCAACTCGGGGATGCGAGCGCGCTTGTGTCCCTTGCGGCTCGCCACGATAGCGAGCGAATCGGTGTCACAGAAGGCGTAGGTACCTCCGGCCTTGATGACCTCGCGCTCAAAAAGCGCGAGCATCAGGCGCGCCGCTCCCGTGACCGTTGCGGCGATCGGGGGGAAGAAGTAGCGCCCTGAATCCTCTGGCGCGGATGTCTCGGTCTCAAAGTTGGCGTCAGGCAGGTAGACCCTCACCGTTTCGGTCTGGCGCGAGGGCAGATCACGCCGATTGAGCTCCGCGAAGATGCCGTAGCTGGTGGCGTTGGCGAGTGTCTTGAGGAACCTATCGAGCCGCTCTCGCTCGGGATCATCGATGTCGGGTGAGCCAAGGACGTGCATTCGCTCCTCGATCAAGCGGCGGAAGAAGTCCTCTCTCGCCGGATCGATGTGCACCTTTCCAGCAAGCAGAGCAGGGCGGAGGCTTCGCAGGCGACCCCGAGGGACGATGCGGACCGCTTGGGTCACCTTCAGCGGCTTCCCAGTCAGCACGATTGACGCGCACGCATCAGGGATCGTCAGCCAATACCGGGCTCGTGAGTGCAGCGGATTCACGCCGATTTGGAGGTTCTGTCCCGCCGCGCCATAGCGGGCCCGGACAGGGGTGATGTCGCCGTCAGGCTCGACCTCGACGAAGCCGACGAGGTCTTTCCAGAGAGAAGGATCGAAGCAGCGCTCGACCGTGAGGGACCGGAGCAGCGCGCTGACCTGAGCGGTCCCGTCGCGGACCTCGATCCGTTCCGCGGTGAGGAGCCGCCAGATACCAGTGAGCGCGCAGACGGTCGGGTACATCGAACGGAAGTCGAGATAGCGGACCGGCACGGCCTGCTTGCGCACGCGACACTCTGCGCGCCCGCCGAAGTAGGCGTGCATGGCCGCGCCGAGGACCTCCTTGGGGAAGTCTGGCTGGCGTTCGAGGATCGGCGGGATGCCCATCGCCTCGAGGTAAGCCTTGCCGATGGCCGCAGGCGAGAGAGCTCGCGTCGGCGGAAGATCGATCGGATGAGTCAGATATTCGGTCACCGCGGCGACGAAGAGCTCTGAGGTCGCGAGGACGTCGCGCCGCGCGTAACGCACGTAGCTCGGTGTGATCCTGCCATGCCGCTCCGCTTTGGTCTTCCCGTGCTTGACTTGGAACGCCCCGCAGGCTGTTTCGAGTGAGTGACTCTCGTCGGTCAGGGCGAACGCGAGCGTCCGAAGATCCAAGAACTGCCCAGGGAAGTAGGCCTCCCCCTTCGGTTGCTTGAAGCCGATGAGCGCCCGCTTCGAGTCGAAGCTCTTGATGGCGACGCGCGGCATCGACGGCCGATCGTGCCACGTCCCATCGCTTGAGTGACCCCAGTACGAAAAAGAGAAGCCGCCGCGGAACGTCGCGTCGCCCGCCGAATCGTCTCGCCTACGCGAAGCGCGGGCCTCGCCGGCGTGGCGTGCCAGACGGCTCAGGTCGAACGGCAAATTGAAGCCGCACACGACGGCGCGCTTGCGGTAGGCCGCGAGATAGAAGACGCGGTAGAGGAAGTCGTCCTGGCTCCGCAGTCCCAGCTGCGTCGGAACGCCGGCGACGACTTCGGCCGGATGGTCCTCGACGAAGCGCTGGAGCACCGCGAAGCCGCGCGGGTCTCGCCCCGGAAGATCGTCCGCGTAAAGGATGCCTTCCTCGGCGCAGCGCAGCTCGGGAGTCGCGCCGTCCCAGTGAATGCGGCAGTAGCGGTAGAAACCAAAGGTCAGACGCTGCGCCTCGTCGGTTGTCGTTTCGCAGTCGAGGAAGAGGACGGCCGATGGCCTCCACGGGCCTTCGCTGCGCCTCGCGTGGCGGCTGCGCTTCTTTGGCTCCGCGTAGACGCGGAGCGCGATGTCGATGGGTACGGTCGGGTCCACAGTTCCTTCTCCTTTCGCCATTGGGGCCAGCGAGCGTCGCGGACGCGCCGCTCGACAGCCATGTCATCGGCAATCGCGCGGAGACCATCGGCGTAGATCTCGAGGAGACTGGCCCCGGAGCGCAGGGCATCCTCGTCCTTTCGCGCCAGGGGTTTTCGTAGCTTGCGCAGATCCACGCCCTCGCGTCGCTGTGCTTCGGTGTGCAGATCGTGGTGCGTCCGGCAGAGAGCAACCGTCCGTTCGCCATCGTTAGCTTCGCCGAAGATGTGGTCTTGTTCGATGAGCCCGAAGGCGAACGGATCGGTCTCTCCACATACCGCGCACACAAGTTGACCGATCCGACGCTCTCGCTCGGCAGTCCGCGCGTCGTTGCGAATCGGCTCGCGCTCCCGGGCTGGCATCAGGGTTGGTAGAGGTCCTCGAACTCGAGCTCACCGCGGCGCGCCTCGCGTTCTATAGCGTCCGGGTCCGTTTCGAGTGTGTGGCCCGCGACGCGCTTGCCTCGAAACGGCGTGAGTCGGTTCGTGTCTCCGGTCGAGAGAAACCGTTCGATCGCGTTCCAATGTGCGCCGACGAGCGACGACCCACGGGACCCGCGGACGATCAGATCCTTCGGGCCTTCGGTCGTGAGGACGCGCAGCGGTGGACGAGCAAGGCGGTCGCCCGCGAGGGCGACATACCTGCCGCGGTCCTTCTTCAGCGCGGAGCCGACGTACCGCGCGATCGTGCGAGGCGTCGTATTCGCGCGATGCGCCGCGCGCTGGCGGGAGACACCGTCGCGCCGCATGAGTCGTAACGCTTCGAGGGCGCGCAGCTGCGCCTGGGCAGCGCTCCTCATTCCGTCTCTCGGCGTGACCGAAGGCGTGCGATTGCACCGTCGAACCAACCCTTGTAGGCAGTGGCCCGATCGAGGGCATCGTCGCCATATGTGGCTACCAGCAGGTCCGCGAGACGCCGTGCGGTCTGGTCGCCGATGATTAGGTCGCTGATGCCGCGGGCATCTTCTAGCTTTCGGAGACCGCTGAAGAGGCCCCGCGCGATCTCCTCGGCGCTCACCTCTGCGAGATGGCTCTCCCCCGGCTCGTTTTCTCGATGCGGCTTGCTTGGCGCCTGGCCGTCTTGTGTCTTCCGTACGCGACCGACCGTGGTGTGCGCGAAACCGGCAAGACGCGCGATCTCGTGATCTGATGGTCGCGGCTGCCACGCGAGCAGCCGGACGACGGCCGCGCGGCGCTCCTTGTTGGTCAGAGGACGCGCGGCCGCGGACGCCGTTTCAAGCGCTATCCGATAGGCGAATTCGGTGACGTCACTGTCCGCCGGCAGCTCGACGACCCGGGCGGGCAGGTTTGTGAGTTTCGCCAAGAGAGCGGCACGCGCGCGTGTCCAGCCATCGGCGACGATGAACCTGTCGTCCTGAGCGACGACCACGATTGGCGGTAATGAATCGGCGCCGTTGGCCGCGTAGAGGTCGGCGAAGAGCGCGACACGCTCTTCATCCCACGAATGGCGCGGCCACACGTCGGGGTCGGCAATGAGCGACGCGATGGGCAAACTCGCGTACTGCTCGTTCATCGCGTCTCCGCGCGCCGCGCCCGCTCGAGATCGCGTCTTGTGGCGAGCTCGAGGACCTCTGACTCGTGGAAGAGCCGAACGCCGCCCTTGGTGCGAACGGCCGCGAGGAGACCCTTTTTCTCGAGGAAGACGACTGCGGCCGGCGTGATGCCAAGGAGCTTCGCGACGTCGGCCTTCGTAAGAAGCCGCTCTTGACCTAGCGCTGATTCATGAGTCATGGTCCAAGATCCTAGAGCGGGAGAACCTTAGAAAACGAGTTCTCTTACCCCCTGAAGAGCACAACAGTTGCCTCTGAACTGGACTTTTGCTACCCTACTGCCATGGGCGGTTCGAATTGGGGACTTACGCAGTACGCGATCCGCAAACGACTAGAGGAACGCGGGTACTCGACAAGCAACATGCAGTTCAAGGCGTTTCGCGAGTGGGGCCTGATCGACGAGCCTGAAGAGGGCTTTTGGTTCGACACGGTGATTGACCGGATCATCGATATCAAAAAGGCCGAGCCCCTGGCGCGACGCTTTGAGCGCCGCACCATTCTTCTTGGCACGCGTGACACAGAGAAGAGACGCAAGGCCATGATCGCCTTGATCCCTCTCGTCCGAGGTCCCGCGCTCAAGATGCGCCGCCTTGAGCGGGCGCTGGCCGCGCGCGAGCGTCTACCCCGACCGCGAGACGTATTTGGCAACCCGGCGTATTGGCGGCAGGCACTCCCGGACGGCTGGAACCCACCGTTGCCCGGGGAATGGCCGGCCGTCCTACGCTCGGGAACGTCAGAACGCTTTCAGACCATTTCGCACTCGGCCTACTACCAGACAGAGGCGCTACTCGGCCAACCAGAGACCGTCACGCGTGAGTTGCGCAAGATGCCTCGCGAAGAGCTGACTCTCTTGCTCACGATCCGCGAGTTGTCGATCGGGCAGCAGTCGAGGACGACGAACGATTTGAAAGGCTGAGGACATAAGCCCCCGCGCGGTTGGAGCCGCCGGGGGCATGGCACACGGGAGGTACCCCGCATGCAATCTCAAACTACCGCGCTCAAACCTCGCAACGGAATCCTCGTTCTTTCGGGCTACGGCATTCGCGTTCGAGTCTGGCGCGGACAACTCGTCGTCGAGGACGGGCTAGGTAGGGATCGTCGGACCGGTGCATTGCACCGGGCGACCTCCGGCCTGAGGCGGCTCGTGATCGGCGGTCATGCCGGCTTCGTCACATTCGAGGCGCTCCGCTGGCTCTCGGACGTCGGGGCGGCCTTCGCGCAGATTGACAGAGACGGCCGGCTCACCGCTTCGTTCAGCCCGGCGGGGACGCAGGATGTGCGTCTCAGGCGAGCCCAAGCACTCGCTGCGGCCACCGAAACGGGCGCCGCAATCGTTCGCACGCTCCTAGCAGAAAAGCTCGGCGGCCAGCTTCACGTTTTGCGCGGGCTCGGCCGCGGGGCGGAGAGCGACGCGTCAATCTCAACAATTGAGCGCGCACTTGATGATCTAAGCACAGCGGTAGGGCTCGAAGAACTCAACTGGCTTGAGGCCCTCGGGGCCAGTGCGTACTGGTCAACGATCGCGAGCCTTCCGGTTCGGTTTCCAGAGGCGAACCTCCGCCAGATTCCCGCGCACTGGCTCTTCGTGGGCCCGAGGGCATCGCCGCTTGGTGGTCGGGCCCACAACGCAGCGAGCCCGGCGCACGCCATGTTGAACTACTGCTACGCGGTGCTCGAGAACGAGGCGCGGATCGCGCTGCTGGCTGCGGGGCTGGATCCAGAGATGGGACTGCTTCACACCGATCGCAGATTCCGCAACTCCTTCGCGCTTGATGTCCTAGAGCCAGTTCGCCCGGACGTAGATGCCTTCGTCCTGAGGACTTTGTCCGAGCAGACGCTCTCTCCGCGCGATTTTGTCGAGACCCGGATTGGCGTCTGTCGGCTCGCTCCGGACTTGGCCCGGCGGCTGACAGAGAGCGCTCCGCGTTGGGCGGCGCGGCTCACCGCGGTCGTGCACGAAGTCGCCGCGGATCTCGCGGCACCGCCCCAGACAAGCCACTCGTCAGCTGCGAGCGCAACACCGCGATTGCGCGCGGGCCTGAGTGAACCGCTTCGGGGTGGCACCCGGGCGGGCGGCGCCCGAGGCGACGATCGTGTGGTCGCTGAAGACCGACCTGCTTGGGTCTGCCAAGACTGTGGTGCCGTCGTTTCAAAAGGGCACAGACGCTGTCGAAGTTGCGCGGACGTCGACCGTCTCGCGCGTATGCCGCGGATGATCGGGGCGAGCGTTGCATCCACTGCCCGTCGTCGTGCGGCCGGAATCGGACTACGACTGTCCCCGATGGTCGCAGCACGTCGTGCGGCGAAGATTTCCGCGAATCAACAGGCCGCGAGACGATTCCGTGCGGGAGCGCCTCGGCGCGGTGCCGATCCCGAGCTCTTCCGGTCGGACGTCCTTCCGTTGATCCAAGGACTCTCGTTGCGCGCGTTGGAGGAGGCCACAGGAGTGTCGAAGACTTGGTGGTCGCTGGTGAAACGCGGCAAGAAGGTCCCACAGGAGCGCCACTGGCCTGTCCTATTGCAGCTGGCACAGGAACCGACCGACTGACCGGGGTCGGTCCGCGCAAGTGGTCGCCGCTCTCTGGCCTGGAGACGGCAGGCCGGACGCCGTCGGGGTAGCCGATGTGGCTGGCCCAACAAGAGATTGCGGCAGGCGCTGCCGTCTCCGGCAACCGCCTATGACCATCAGAGACCGCTCGACCATCGGCCGTTCCGCGCGCCAAGCCTCAAGAGTGGTCATCCACGAATGGTCATTTCGTGCGATGCGGCGGACGGTGCCCACGTCCCACAGTCGCGCCGCTTGTGCGAGCGCGTGCCGAGGCAAGTGAGAGACCAATCTTGGAGGAAGACGGTGTCGAGGCTTCTCGTGACTTTGCTCGCGGCCCTGACGATCATTGCCATGCCGCTCTCGCGTGGGGTGGCCGCAGAGAGCACGGACATCTACCAGCTCGCGCGCCAGAGCGTCAGCGTCACAACGGACGGTTTCTTCGCAATCAAGGGCGGGCTCTCGGTATCGGACAGCGCGCGCCTACACGGCGTGTTCGACCAGCTCAACGTCGACCTCTCGCGGGTCGACCGCAAACTGCGGCCGAGCGTCGAGCGGAATCCCGACGTTCAAAGGTCGACCGCGAGCACCCTTCGATCGGGGACGGGCGGACATCAGGCCTCTCTCGCCGCGTCGTGGTGCGGCTACATCCCGCGGTGGGCTTTCGAGGCGTACGCCTGGGGCGTGATCATCGCGGGCGGCGTGACCGCGACCCTGGCGCTTTTCGCGTCGGGCACGATCTTCGGCCTACCAGCCGGAGCCGTTCTGGGAGCTGCCGGGATCTGGCTTGGCATGGACGGCTCGGCCATGCTGTGGTTCGTGGATACCTATATGCCGCCCTGGGGTGTCTATGTCTGTGTCTTCTGAGCTCGGGCTGGTCGCCTTCCTCGCGATCATGGTTATCGCCCTCGTGGCTCAGCGAAATCAGAAACGGCCACTCCGCGGGCGGGCAGCACAAATCACCTACGGGATTGTTCTGACGATCGGAGCAGTGGGCGCGCTGGGCGCGCTCGCCATCATCGCCGTTCTCGCCGCGAACCGCTAAAGAGAGGGGACCTTACGGTCCCCTCTTTCACTGCATGGCCGAATAATCGGATGGCGCGGGTTCCAGCGTTCGCGCTACCGAGCGCAAGCGCCAGTCGATTCTCCTTACGGAGCAGCGCGCGCTGCCCCGACGCAGGCGTAGGCCAAAGTGGCGGAGACCCACAAGAGGCGGCCGAGCAGCGCGCCTGCTCTAACTGCTCGACGTGACGAGCGGCAGGTTCTGGCCGATCTCGCGCACCTCACCCAGTGAATCGACAACACTCACGTACACCGGGATCCTCAGGAGGAAGCGGTTCTCGGCAAGGCGCCGCGCGAACCGTGCTACCCGTTCGGTGTTTGGAAGGACAAGCGCGAGCAGCGCGGCAGCATCCGCGTCGCTCGCGCCGAGGAGTAGTTGGCCGATGATCTCCGCTATGGACGTCCAATCGGCTCCAGCGCTGGTTCCGCTAACGGTCTTCTCCCCCTTGGCCTCGGCAAGCAGTTCGCGTCCATCGCTGAACGTCGCTCGGATGTCCAGGCCCGGACGCGCGCTGACGGAGATGGAGGTTGCCAGCTTCAGATAGTCGCCGACATAGGCGGTTCGCGTACGAGGCGAGTGGTCGAAGTCGTAGCCTCCGGAGCAGAGGAGGTCCTTCACCTCGGCCGCTCGTGGTTCGGCGCCGTCCACGGCGATCGCGATTCGGGTCGCACCCCGGTCAGCCAGCCATAATGCGAACCGCGCCTTCAGGAAGGGTTCCGTCACGCGACGCCGGACCGCGGACGATCCGTCGTTCACGGCGGCGTTCCGTCAGCCTTGAGCACGGTCACGTACCAGAAGACGCCGTAGTCCTCCATCCACAGCGCGCCCTCAATTAGCGGCCGAATGGCAAGCGTGTAGCGGCCGGGGGTCGTAGGCGCTTGGATCGTGAACTGAAACCACGCCACCTGACCCGGACCAACATAGTCGGCGGGCTGCACCGCGACACGGTTGTACCGCGGCCAGTCGGTACTCGGCGACCCGTTCGTTCCGTCTCCTCCGAGGACGCTCGCCTGGTCTTGGCCGGGCTCAGGGTTCCACGTACCTAGGTACGCGACCTCACCGAGTTTCCCGCTGACCCACCCGCGCGAGCCGGAGTTGTAGTAGGCCACAACACCGGTCGACAGCGCGCCTGCGCACAGGCTCTGGTAGCCACTTTGTCCGTACCAGGATGCGTGGAAGCCATCGATCGCTGAAGGCACCGTGTTCGGCGGGGCGATACCCGGCCCAATGCTGCTCGTGCAAGTAGTCGGCGGGGGCGGTCCACCAAAGCTGATGTCGAGCAGCGGATGGAGCTCGATTGCATTTGGGGCGACGCCGGTCTGCCCATGTTTGAAGTCGAAGAACCCGACTCCCGTCGCGGTGACAACGAGGTTCGCCGTCTTGAAACTCGTGGTGGCTCGGAGGCGCGCGTCGAACTCGGCACGCGCGTTCTGAATCCCCGGAAGTAGTGGACTGCCTGCGCCAACACAGTGCGGATCTGCGATCTCCGTGATCATCGTGTGCCCGTTGCCGTCCGAAATGACCAAGTGGTAGTCCGAGTCGTCCTCAAGTTTGTAGACGGTGAGCGTGGCTGTAATGCTGAAGACCGTAGTTTCGGTGGGCTGCACGCGGTTGTTCAACGGAATCGGGCTCGGTGCTGGTAAAGCTGCGAGGTTCGCGATCGTCGTAGTCGTCGTGTTGGAGAGATTGACCAGGTTGGCGTCTGCGTCAGTGCCAGTCTTGACTGACCAGCGCTCGACGCCACACGTAACAGCGATGGCGGCCGACTCGATGCCAGCCGAGATGACCGGCAAAACCACAACGAGGGCGAGACCTAAAGCGGTGACCGGATTGCGTTGGCTCAAGGTGAGTAGAGCGTGCGGCCGTTTCCGCCGTGCCCGGAGCACGAACCGGAGATGCCGCCCGACTTTGAGTACGTCCCGTCGCGACATTCCGTCACGTAGCCTCGGCCGTTCGCGAAGGTGGCGATGCAGTTGAAGTAGGAACAGAAATTCGATGGCGGGCTACTGATGAAAGTCCCGCCGCAGAAGGTGTAGTTCCAGGGATTCGCGGGTGCGCCGCAGAGGTTCGGAGGTGCAGGCGTGCTGGGACGAGGCGTGCTGGGTGGAGGTGTCCTTGGCGGAGGTGTGCTGGGGGTTGCCGTAGTTGGTGCGGCGGATGACGGTGAGGGCGACACCGCCGAGTTTGCGGAACTGGGTGACGGGGCCTGAGTCGAGGACGCGGTTTGGGTGCCGCACGAAATCGCGATAACTAAGCCGATCGAGACAAGAGCGCGACGCATGAGTCCCACCTTCCGGGCTGCTGCGGTCATGTCGCCCACCAGACGCCCTTCCCTTGACGCCAATCCTACTGTTCGGACATAACGTTCGATTAGACCAATCTTGCTCACACGGTGCACCGTTCGCGGACCGCAAGGCGCAGTCGTTTGGTGGGAGAAGGGAAGGTCATCGGCAAGGATGGCGGCGTGTCCTGAATGCGGGTCCTCGATGGCGGTTCGCTACCGGCGCGCCGACGGTCGGCCGTTCTTGGGATGCACCCGGTACCCCGCCTGTCGCGGGACGCGCGGCTACAGCGGGGGTACTCGTCGACCGACTTCCGCTAGAGGAGCGTCAGCGTCGCCGCTCGTACGTCCTTCCCCATCGCGGCCAACAACGACTCAGACATCCAAATTGCCTGGCGCTCTTGTCGGCCTTCTTCTTGTGGCTGCGCTCGTTGGGTGGTGCGGATATGGAAGTCGAACAGTCAGTAGTAGCCAAGGCGGAGGCGGCACGCGTCACCCTCCAGCAACTTCGCAGCGCCTCGCGCAACAGCGCCGCCGCTCGCGACGATTAGCGCGGCGCCGGCCATCCGCACGACGACCCCGTCGCCAACAGGGACCGCGGCACCTGTATCGACTCGCACCGCCGCGCCGGTGCTGCCTGTATCTGGACCGACCGCGCAGTGCCGCGATGGAACCTATAGCTACAGCGCGAATCATTCAGGGACTTGTTCGCACCACGGCGGTGTCGCGGTCTGGTATAGGTAGACGGGTTAATAAGGGGGCCTCGAAGCAGTGCCTGAGTTCGAACACGTGTGGCTCTCGCTCCCTTGTCCGATCACTGGCGTTCCAATGACCTCCTTGGTCGCGGAGAAGTAAGCGATTCGGGCGCTCGTGGCGCGATCAATGAACGGTGAACTAGGCGTCTACCGGTACCGGTGATGCGCGGCTCATTTCACTGCCTTCACCAACACATCGCCGACGACTTGCACATCGCGGAACCCGGCATCGCGGAGCGCCTGGCCGAGAGCTGGAGCGTCAGCGTTCGCGCCCCTGTAGTAGTACTGAAACGTGCCGCCCGGTCGCAGAACCCGGTAGGCTCCTGACGCACCGCGGCTCCAGTCAACGGCTCCAGGCGCCATGTTGTGCCCCTCTATTCGATCGACCTTTCCCTCGGGAAGAATCTCGCCGATATCCGCGCCGTCTGCTTCGACGAGATTCGGGATCCCGTGTCTCGCGACGGCCTGGTTGTTCAGGTTGATCGCGTTCGCGGGCTCGTGCTTGGCACCAGCTCCTCCGATATTCACTACGACGTCATCTCCGCGCGCCCTCGCCGCTTGCACCAACTCGTTCGCTCGAGCGCGCGCCGCCGCCCTCGCCGCGGCAGCTACACTCTCGGCTGCTTTGCGCGCCTTCTCCAGGGCTCTGGCGGCGGCTGCGGCTCTTCGCGCTCGGAAGAAGCCGGACGCGCCCTTTATCAGGTCGGCGGCGAGGATTCCGGCACCAGCCTCCATGACCCACTGAACGAGGTCATCCGTCCCGATCAAGGTGTTGATATAGCGAATGCGCGTCGGAGGGTCCGTGCTGAAGTCCCAAACGCTCCGGCCGTGCTCGTCGACTTCGGTTCTCCGGGGATCGCGTTCTTCGGCCGGCTTTGCTGGCTCCGTGGGCTCCGTCGGGAAAGTCCAACGGTCTGTCGGTGGCGGCGAGGGGAGATCGCTCGCGGATCGCGGAGTGGATGATGCGCGCCGGCGAATCTGGCCCCGCGTACTTCGATCCGCTAGTTGCAGGACAGGTGGGCTCGGCAGTTGGCGGACCGGCGGCGCGGGACGGCCTGGTGGAGGCTGGGGCGCGGGTCTCCACGGCGTAGGCGGCGGACGCCATACCGTGGGCGGGTGGTACGGCGATATCGGAGGGAGCCACGGTTGCGGCGGGGGCGTCGGTGGTACGTACGGGCGCACCGGTGGTGAGAACACCGGCGGAGGGCTTACGGTCGCGCTCGGCGTCCACGGTCGAAAGGGTGGCGGCGTGGCCGGACTGGGTCTGTACAGTGGGAGGTTCGGCGGTCGGATCGCCGGCGGCTGCGTTGGCGTCGGTGGCGCTGGCGTTGGCTGTGGAGGCGGCACAGGTTGTAACGACTCTCGCGGCGGAGTCGTTTGCGGGGGCGTGGGCGTCTCAACAGGCGGTCGGAGCTCTTCGGCATCGGTGAAGTGGCCGATCTCAGTCTTGCTCTCGATATGCGGTGGCTGCTCGCTCACGGCTCCTCCCCACCGCGCTCGAGGCCCGTCATCAGGGTCGCAGTGATGGCAACCGCGGTATCTGACGGGGCACCGGCGAACCGCTGCTCTGGAAGAAGATCACGTACAGGACGACAGTCGCTATTAGGGCGATCACGATCAGGAATACAACCGCCCTTGCCGGCGACCCGATTCCTCTACCGGTCGCGATTCTCGAGGACAATCCCGGGTCCGCCGTCACCGTCGAGTTCATGGTGATGTTCTTAAGCAGCTGAGCGTGGAAGATCTCTCCAGGCTTCCATCGGCTCAGAATCTCGCGGCCTGGAATCTCCACCCAGTCACCCTGTCCCACGGATCCGCTGAAGGAATACCCACGCATCTCGACCGCCACTGGTGGCTCAGGTGCTCCAGTCGAGTCCCATCGGTCCAACCGGAAGCTCCACACAGATCCGTATTGGTTGCCCATTAGTTCGTTTCGTTCGCGAAATATCGAGACGACCCCGCGCAGGTGATCAGCATCGGACACGGGATGACGTTCTGCTTCGGCTTCTGACGACCCAGCTCGCGCGGCCGACCGTGCTGCTGATATCGCGTCGTCGGTACTGTGACCACCGAGAAGCGAGGCGAGTGCCGCATCGGTCGCACGTTGAATCGTCGGCCCGTCGCCACCGATGTTGTGCTCAACCCACGTCTGCCATTCGGCTCGCTTCTCTGAAGGAACCGACTCGACCATCGGAGCGAAGAATTATCTCACTGCGCTCATATTTGGTAGACGCCCCGCGGTCGCAATCGCGCGAAAAGTCTCGAAGGCGTAGTGCAGACAAACACCGAGTGTGGTCCAACATTGGGATCACCTTTGGCACGCGCTGGTCTGGGTGCCGTCGGCCGTCCGTGGATTGTCTCCCGCTGAGCAGCCGGAGGAGGCTGACCCCATTGCTCCACTATTTGCGTAAACCCGGGAGCGCGCCGATTCCCGCATCGGTGTCTCGGTTAGCGCGCGTAGCCAGTGAACGATGAAAGTTCACCGCCCGGAGCTACAGTCCAAGGCGGCCCGACCGACTTCGGTGGCGCATTTCCCAGCGCCTTATCTCTTATCCCGCCTCGAGCTCGGCGGCGGTCGCGTGGTTCACGTCGATCTTGAGCTGCGCGTCGCTCCCGGCGCTTCCGGCCGGGACGGTCTCACCCGGCCGCGGAACGTATATCCGCTGGCCGTCGCGGACGGACGCCGCCTTGTTCAGGGCGACGAGGTCAGCCTCGCCTGTGCCACCGCCTGCCGCCGCGAGGGCGTCGGCTATTCGCGAGCCCGCCGCAAGCCGGTACACCCCGGGGTGCACGACGGCACCCGCGACGTCCACGACGATCAACGGCTCCGGCGATCGAGTGGGTGCCGGGGTGTCCTCGACCACCACGACCGTCTGACCGTCTCCTCCGTGCAAACGCGCGAGGGCTAGAGCGAGGACGGCGACCGCCGCGATCGCGACGAGGATGAGGACGGGCCTGTGCATGCGCGGAGGCTGAGCTGCACGCTGGGTCGTGCATAGACCCGCAACGCACCAAAGCTGTCGTCATTTTTGACGACAGCCCGTCGTCAATTCGTGCGGCGCCCCTGTTGCTGCTGCTGCATCTGGACGATCGCGACGGGCAAGCCGCCGATGGAGCTGCCGTCGACCTCGAGGTCGAACTTGTGTGTCCCGTAGCTGGTGAAGCTCATGTTGTTCAGCTCGACGATCACGTTCACGTCCTGGCCGGCGACCGCATGGACGGAGATCTCGGGTGGGTTCGGCATGGCTTGCTGCCCGTCCGGACGGAGAAGACGCACCTTCACCGTGTGTGCGCCGACCTCGAGCCCGAGGATCGCCACGACGAACATCCGGGGATGCTGGGCCGGCAACCCGCTTACCGAGATGTTGCGGAAGATCCCCATGAGACTGACCTTGCCGTCCTGCCCCACGAGGGCATGGTCGCAGAGAGCCGCGAGCCGGATCTCCGCCGTCATGACCGCTGCTTCGTGACGATGTTCACCAGACGATCGGGCACGACGATCTTGCGTTCGATGACGCGGCCCGCGAGCGCGGCCTTCACCTTTGGGCTGGCAAGCGCGAGTTCTTCGGCGGCCGGGTTGGAGATCCCGGCTGGCGCAGTCAGGCGTTCTCGGACTTTGCCATCGATTTGGACGACCAGCGTGACCTCCTTCGCTGCAGCCATGGTCGGGTCGAAGGCCGGCCAGCTCTGCCGGTGTATCGAGCCACGGCCGCCACGGCGCTCCCAGAGCTCCTCGGTCATATAGGGGGCGAACGGAGCCAGGAGCAGGAGCAGGGTCCCCACGCCCTCGTCGCGGCTCGGACCCGTCGCGTGCTGGAGAGCATTCGACAGCTCCATCATCGCGGCGACCGCCGTATTGAACGAGTACGTCTGCAGATCCTCAGTGACCTTCGCGATCGTGCGGTGCACCGCGCGGTCGACATCCCCGTCTCTCGGACCAGCCGGTTGGGCCTCGGCCTGGGCCATCTCCCAAACCCGCCGCAGGAACCGATGGACGCCTTCGATGCCGGAGGGGTCCCAGTCTGCCCCGTCGACCCATGGACCCATGAACATCATGAAGAGGCGCAGCGTGTCCGCGCCGTACTTCACGACGTATGCGTCGGGGGTCTGCACGTTGCCCCGCGACTTGGACATCTTGCGGCCCCTGAACACGATCGTTCCCTGGTAGCGGAACCGCAGCGCAGGCTCATCGAACCACAGCTCGCCCAGATCTCGGAGCGCCTTCGCCATGAAGCGCATGTACAGAAGGTGCAGGATCGCGTGCTCGACTCCGCCGGTGTACTGCTGCACCGGGAGCCACTTCTTCCCGAGATCCTTGTTCATGAACGCTTTGTCGTACTTGGGATCGACGTAGCGGTACATGTACCAGGACGAGTCGACGAAGGTGTCCATCGTGTCGGTATCGCGGCGCGCCGGGCCGCTGCATTTCGGGCACGTCGTGTCGACGAACGACCGGACGTGCGTCAGCGGCGAGCCACCTCGTCCGGTGAACTCGACATCGCGTGGCAGGACGACCGGAAGCTGCTCGTAGGGCACCGGCACGGTGCCGCAGCGCTCGCAGTGCACGATCGGGATCGGTGTGCCCCAGTAGCGCTGGCGCGAGATGAGCCAGTCGCGCAGGCGATAGCTGACCGACGGGCCCCCGATGCCCTGCTCTTTCGCCTCTTCCGCGACGGCCTTCTTTCCCTCGTCGCTGCGCCTGCCGGTGAAGGGGCCGCTTCGGACCATGGTCCCCTCGCCCGGGTAGGCATCGTCCAAGCCGTCGTGCTCTCTGCCGTCCGGAGAGATCACCTCGCGGATCTCGAGTCCGTACCTCTTCGCGAACGCGAAGTCACGCTCGTCGTGACCGGGGACGGCCATGATCGCGCCGGTCCCGTACGTAGCGAGCACGTAGTCGGCGACCCAGATCGGGATGCGCTCTCCGGTGAAGACGTTGAGCGCGAACGTGCCTGTGTCCACGCCGGTCTTCTCACGCTCCGTCGAGGTGCGCTCGATCTCCCCCAGATCGCGCGCGCTCGCGACGTAGCGCTCGATCTCGGCACGCTTCGCCGGCGCGGTGATCTTCGCGACGAGCGGGTGCTCCGGTGCCAGGACCATGAAGGTCGCGCCGTAGATGGTGTCAGGCCGTGTGGTGAAGAAGCGGATCTCCTCCCCCGCGTGGCCCTCGACCGGGAACGCGAGCTCCGCGCCCTCCGACCGGCCGATCCAGTTGGTCTGGAGCACGCGCACGCGCTCCGGCCAGTCCAGGCCCTCGAACTTCAGCAGCTCGTCCGCGTACTGCGTGATCCGGTAGAACCACTGCGTCATCTGACGCTTCACCACCGGCGTGTCGCACCGCTCGCACCTTCCGTTGATGACCTGCTCGTTGGCGAGCACCGTTTCGTCGCGCGGGCACCAGTTGACCGGTGCGTCTCCGCGATAGGCGAGGCCCTTCTCGAATAGCTTCAGGAACATCCACTGGTTCCAGCGGTAGTACTCGGGGTAGCACGTCACGACCTCGCGGCGCCAGTCGATCGCGGC
>Ga0070707_100000638_pt1 | contig 34986 bp, 20 predicted proteins | sample KBSK5502metaG_FD_65468 | JGI IMG/M metagenome (GOLD analysis project Ga0070707, IMG submission 65468) | Corn, switchgrass and miscanthus rhizosphere microbial communities from Kellogg Biological Station, Michigan, USA - KBS K5-50-2 metaG | ecosystem: Host-associated > Plants > Roots >... | reverse complement strand
CAACAACCGGGATGGGCAAACCAATCATGAACGCGCCCGCGACCTCAGGCGATTCTTTGGCAATTACCGACTCGACGAAATCTCGCCGCTGCTCATTGAGCGTGATAAGCGAGAACGGCTAGCAGGGCAGACGCGGTTCGGCCGCAAACGATCACCGACTACGGTGCATCACGAGTTGACCTTACTCAGCACGATCCTCAACCTCGCGATTGATTATAGTCAACTCGGGGCCAACCCTTGCCGGAAGGTGCCGCAAGCCCAAACGCGAGCCCGGCCGCAAGCGTTATCTCAACGCCGAGGAGGAAACCCAATTGATGAACGCGATTGCAACCCTGCACCCTTATCTGGGCCCCATTGTCACTCTCGCCATCTACACCGGGATGCGGCGCGGAGAGATCTATGAGCGAGCATGGGGGCGCGTGGATTTCAGCCGCGAGACCATCACCCTGCTTAAAACCAAGAGCGGCCGCAGCCGTGAGATTCCGATGAATTCACTCGTCAAACAAACCTTGCGGCAGCTTGAACAGGGACGCCTGAAGGGCAGCGAGTTTGTCTTCACGGATGAAGACGGGAAACCACGCACGCCCAGGTCGCGCCATTGGTATCAAGTATGCCGGGCGGCCGGGCTCGTGAATCTCAATTTTCACGACCTCCGGCACACGGCCGCGACGCGGATGGCCGAGGGCGGCACCGACGCCTTTACGATCGCGGATATTCTGGGGCATGCTTCGATCCAAATGAGCGCCCGCTACACACACGCCACTGATCAAGGGCGCCGGCGCGCGCGAGCAGCGATCCTGACGGAGCGGGAAAAAGATTGTCACAAGATTGTCACAATGGAGCGGAAACAGGCCGGGTGACCGGCCACTAACCTAATCGAGGACTATGAAGAAAACGCTAGGCATCGGATTCATTGGCAGCGGGTTCATCACCCGCTTTCACATCAAATCATTCGTCGCGGTCCGCGACGCCGACGTGCGCGGCGTGTGGAGCCCGAACCGGGCGAACGCCGAGTCGGCGGCGACGCTCGCCCGGTCGTTGCGCGTCGGTGAGGCGAAGGCCTTCGACTCGATCGAGGAGCTAGTGGCTGCGCCGGAAATCGACTGCGTCTGGATGTGCGGCCCGAACCATCAGCGCATCGACAACCTGGAGCGGATCGTCAAGACGATCAAAGCCGGCAAAGGGCAACTCGTCGGCATCGCCTGCGAGAAGCCGCTGGCGCGCAACGCCGCCGAGGCTAGACGCATGGTCGAGTTGGTCGAGGAGGCAGGCGTGCTGCACGGCTATTTGGAAGATCAACTCTTCGAGCCGGGCATCGACCGCGGGCGTGAAATCATCTGGCGGCGCGGCGCGGCGCTCACGGGGCGGCCCTACCTCGCCCGCGCGGCCGAAGAGCACAGTGGCCCGCACATGCCCTGGTTCTGGCAGGGCGAGTTGCAAGGGGGCGGCGTGCTCAACGACATGATGTGCCACAGCGTCGAAGTGGCCCGCTACCTGCTCACCAAACCCGGGGCGCCGCGCAACAGCGTCCGCCCCGTCAAGGTCTCGGCCACGATCGCCGGCCTGAAATGGACGCGGCCCGAATACGCCGAGTTATTGCGGCAGATGATGGGGCCCGAGGTCGATTACCGCCACCGGCCCGCGGAAGACTTCGCCCGCGCGACGATCAACTATGTGGATGAGGACGGCCTGCCGCTGATCGCCGAAGTGACGACCTCCTGGAGTTTCGTCGGCGCCGGGCTGCGGCTGAGCACGGAGCTGCTCGGCCCCGAGTATTCGCTCTCGATCAACACCCTGGAGACCGGCCTCAAGCTCTTCTTCAGCCGCCGCGTCCAGGGCTCAGCCGGCGAGGACCTGGTCGAGAAGCAGAATGCCGAGCAGGGGCTGATGCCGCTGGTGGGCAATGAAGCGGCGGAGTATGGCTATGAAGCGGAGAACCGTTACTTCGTCAACTGCTTCCTCGACGGCCGGCAGCCGGAGGAGAATTTCTACGACGGGTTGGAAGTGACCGAGCTGCTGATGACCGCGTATCTGAGCGCCGAGCAGGAGCGGACGATTGAGTTCAAGCCGAAGGACCTCGACGCTTTCATCCCGGCGGTCGCCCGCGGCGTCTGGAGACCATAACCTAGGTCGATTACGATGGGCATAGGGTACAGTACGGGGAGCGTCAGCGACCTGGGCTTCGCGCAGCGCGCCCATGATCGAGGTTCAGGTCGCTCACGCTCCCCGTACTGTACCAGCCGCACTCTGCATGTTGAATGAGAGACAAAAGAAGAGATGAGCAAGAATTACCACCGCCAATTTCTCCTTCTTGCCTTTTGCTTTCTACCTTTCGCCCCCAGCACCGCTGCCGGCCCGTCTAAGGCTTGGGTCATCACCCTTGAAGAGCCCACCGGCATCTACCGCCGCGACCATGAGGTCGTCACCGTCAAATTGAACTTCGCCGCGGGCGAGGCGAGGAAGGGCCAACTCCGCGTGCTCGGTCCTGACGGGCAAGACGTGCTCTCGCAGCTTGAGGTCGAGCAGACGCACCCCGATGGCTCGATCAAAACCGCAGACCTGCTCCTTCGGGCGACCCTGATTCCTGGAGAGCGGCCAGAGTTTCGCTTGATCACTTCCTCGCCTGAGAACCACCAAACATCGAGCGAAGAGACAGGGGTGATCGCGCGCCGCATCGGCGTCGGTCGCGTCGAGCTGGCGAACGAACGCTTCGGCGTCATCCTCAATCTCGGGCTGGAAGGGACTGAGCCGGCGCTCGTCGCGGCCTACAACAAGACGGCCGGCGAGGCGCGGATGCTGAACCTGATCGACACCTCGCCGGATGTGAAAGAGCCGTTGGCCTTCGGAAAGAAGAGCGCCGGGTTCGGCACTTTCCTCGCAGCACGTGAGCGCGGCGGGGCGTTCAATCAAGTCGACATTCTCGAAGCCGGGCCGCTACGGGCCAAGGTCCGGCTCTCGGGCTCGCGGCTGGGAGGGAGGCGTGAGACCTGGGAGTTCGTCTGGCACGCGGGCAGCCCGGTGCTCCGGTGGCGGGCATCGCTCGACGGCGATGAGCCCGGGTCATCCTACGGCTTCTTTTTCAGCTCCGTCTCGGCCTCCCCCTACGTCCCCTTTGACCGGTGGATCGACGGATCAGAAGAGCGGTGGCCTGACGGTTGGGAAACGGACAACCCGCCGGACCACAAGATCGGCGGGCAGGATCTGGCCGATCTGCCGGGGCGCCACCTGCTCTACTACCGGCGTGAGGAGAATTACGGCGCGCTGGATTTCTACGAACTGGACGCGGCGCTCGCTTGGAAGGGTATCGGCGCTCGCCAGTTCTACGCCGCGACGACGCTCTCACCCAACAAACCCTCGACCGAGATGGCGCTCGCCTTCCCGCGATGGAAAGGGACGGAGACGGCGCTGGAAGGGCGGGCGGAGTATCGCCGCTTCATCCAGCCGATTCTTTCCGTGGTTATGCCCCGCGAAGCTGTGGAGGGGGAGAGTGGGCGACGGGGGGACGAGGCGACGGGGCGACAGGGCGAGAGAAACCTGTCCTCCCTCTTTCTTCATCCCCCCGTCGCCCCGTCGCCCCGTCGCCCCATCGCCCACCCCGTCTCAGTGCGCCCGGTCGCGGACCTCAAGCGAGAAACCGCCGAGCAGATTTTTGATTTCAGCCTCAATGGTCCGTGGCAGCTCAACTGGGCGGAGAAGTCTGAAGGCGAGAAGCAAGGTTTCCATCGTCCGGATTTCCCAGACCGCGCCTGGCGGACCGTGCAGGTGCCGGGTTCAGTGCACACGCAGATTTTAGAAGCGCCAAAGTACTATACCCAAGAGGCCGATTGGATCAGCGAGAAAGAATGGTGGTATCGGCGCAGCTTCCGCGTGCCTCCCGCGGCGCGTGGCAAGCGATTGCGGTTGAGGTTCGAGGCCACGGATTACTACACCGACATCTGGCTCAACGGCAGGCTGCTCGGGCGGCACGAAGGCTACATCGACCCGTATGAGTTCGACGTCACCGACAAGCTGGACCCCGAGGGCGAGAACCAGCTCGCCGTCCGCGTGTGGACCGCGATCAGTTACTACTGGCGCCACCGGCCTTACACCGTCAAAGGCTCTTACGGGGCCGTCGATCAGAAGCCGGATCACATCACGGCCGAAGGGATCACGCGGCCGGTCCACCTGTTGGCCGGAGGCCCCGTGGCGATTCGCGACGTAGCGGTCGACACTCGACTCAATCAGGACGGCAGCGCCGACGTGATCGCCGACATCGACCTCGACCCCGGACAAGAGCAGGCACAAGCACTCAGACCTGAAATCATTCTCACTCTCACGCCGCGCAACTTTGACGAGCCGGAGGGGCTCGAGCTGCGCTCGACTTGCGCGGTCAGCGGCCAGACCACGTGCCGGTTCGTCTTGCACGTCGAGCGGCCGCGACTCTGGTGGACCTGGGATCACGGAAGGCCGAACCTCTACACGCTCGATGTCGTCGTGAAGACCGAAGGCGCGCTCTCCGACCGCCGCTCATTCGCCGTCGGCATCCGCGAGGTCGAGCACGTGGATTGGAAGTTCTACCTCAACGGCCGGCGGATGTTCATCCGCGGGACGAACTCGTACTACAACCTCTTCCAGTCCGAGATGCGGCGCGCCGACTACGAGCGCGACCTCGGGTTGATGCGCGCGATGAACATCAACCTCATCCGGCTGCACTGCCATTTCAGTAATCCCGATTTCTACGACCTGGCCGATGAGCTGGGCATCCTCGTCTGGCAGGATTACCTCGAAGCCTGGTACCCGGAAGACCCGGCCTTCGCCCTCAAGGCGGCCACGCTCTACGACCCACACATCAAGTACGTGCGCAACCACCCTTCGGTCGCCGTCTGGGCGACGAGCGATGAAGAGTCGCCGGAAAATTACCGCGTGCTGACCAAGCACCTGGAGCCGCGGCTCTATGCGCTGGACCCGCAGCGCCGACCCGTCGTGCGCTCGACGGGGCGTTACGGCGACGGGCACATCTACTACGGCTGGTACGAGGGCTCGATCTGGCAATACGCGCAGATGACCGAGAAGTTCGTCTCGGAGTTGGGGGCCACGGCGCTCCCGAATTACGAGAGCCTGATGAAGTTCATCCCCGACGCCTGGCCGATCAAGGATCACGAAGAGGAATGGGTCTTCCGCAAGCTGCAAATCCCCGAGGCGATGAAGGCGTGGGGCGAGCCCGGCGGGATGACGCTTCAGGAATACATCCCGCAGACCCAGGCCTACGTCGCCCGCCTCTTTCAACTCTCGATTGAGCGCCAGCGGCGGCTGAAGTATCGGCCCGCAGGCGGGATTCTGCACTTTCACGCAATTGACATCTGGCCCTCGGTGACGATGGCCGCGCTCGATTTTTGGCGGCAGCCGACGAAGGCTTACTTCACCGTGCAGCGCTCCTTCCAGATGGTCCTGCCGTCGTTCGCCTATGACCGCGACACGTGGCAGAGCGGCGAAGTGGTGAAGACCGAGTTGTGGCTGATCAACGACCACTGGTTCGCGCTGCCCGCCGCGACGGTCACCTGGCGCCTTGAAAATAACGAAGGGAAAGTAATGGCTTCGGGCGGGCCGCCGGGCAAGGTTGATTTAGCGCCTGATTCCTCGCTCAAACTGATGGACGTGAGCTTCACCGCCGGTCCAGCCGGCAGCTACGTGCTCTGGGCCAAGGTCGTGGATCGCAGCGGGAAGCTCGTGGCGGAAAATAATTATGAGTTCAAGGTCAAATGAAGCTCGGCTCGGCCTGGGTGCGCACGCTTCCAGCGTGCCGGGCTCGCGGCCAGAGCCGGGTGGAGTCGAGCAGGCCCCTGGCGAAAGACAGCACGCCAGGAGGCGTGCGCGCCCGGGCCCGGCCGGGGCCAAGGCGAGCTTCAAGGGCACCCACCATCTAGGTGTGGGGGCGCTGGGACGGTTGCTCTTCTCTCTGTGCCTCTGCGCCTTGGTCGTTCTCGCCGGGTCGGCCCAGGCTCAGCAGCCGAAGGCGGCCACCCACTTGCAGAAGGTGCGCACGTTCCATTCGGCGGCCGAGTTCAGCCGGCTCACCCAAAACAAGGTCAAGCTGCACCGGACGGCCTACTGCCGGAAATGCAGTGGTGATGTGCGCGCGACTTACGACGACCTGCTGATCGGCTCGGATTCCGGCGTGGTCCTACAGATGCCTCGCCGCAAACCACTCCCCTACGCGCTCATCTCCCGGGTCTCAGGCAGTAGGATAACAGTGCTGGCGGCGAAGTACCGCGGCGAAGTCTGGATCGGGACCAGGCGCGGCCTGTACCGCTTCGAGGAGCCGAGGCACAACAACAGGCCGCCCTCGATTGAGTACTTCGCGGGGAAACGCTGGCTGCCGGGCGACTGGGTCACCGCCATCGGCTTTGAAGCGGAGCCCTCATCGGCCGTCTGGGTCGAGACTCCGCAAGGCTTCAGTCGGATCGAGTACAAAGAGATGACGCTCGCCGGCAAGGCCCGCGTGTTTGAAGAGCGCGTGCGCGCCCGCCACCTCCGCCACGGGTTCACGGCCAGCTCTCACCTCCGGGTGCCAGGCGATCTCAAGAGCAATCAAACCGTCTCCAGTGACAACGACGGCCTGTGGACGGCGATGTATCTGGTGGGCGAGTGCTTCCGCTACAAAGTGACCGGCGAAGAGGCGGCCCGCGACTACGCCCGCCAGGCCATTCAAGCCCTGATGCGGCTCGAATCGATCACCGGCCTCCCAGGCTTCCCTGCCCGCTCCTTCATCAAGCTCGGCGTGGACGAGCAGCCCACAGACGGCGAGTGGCACACCACTCCTGACGGAGAGTGGAGGTGGAAAGGCGACACCAGTTCGGATGAGATCGTCGGCCATTACCTGGCCTACGCCGTCTACTACGACCTGGTCGCGGACGAGGGCGAGAAGCGACAGATCCGCGCGGTCGTTGACCGCATCACTTCACACATCCTGGATCACGGCTACCACTTGATCGACGTGGACGGCCAGCCGACGCGCTGGGGCTGGTGGGCGCCTGAAGAGATTTGGGCGGACCCTGACGAGACCGGCCTCAGGGCGCTGCACCTGCTCTCGCATCTGCGCGTCGCCCACCACATCACGGGCCAGGCGAAATACCAGACGGCCTATAGTGACCTCGTGACCAAGCACCGCTACGCCCAGCTCACGCGCAACCAGAAGATCAATGTCCCCGGCCACGTCAACCACTCCGATGACGAGTTGGCCTTCCTCTCTTACTACCCGCTGCTGCTCTACGAGACCGACCCGCAGCTCAAGAAGGTCTACGTCGAGAGCCTGGAGCGCAGTTGGCAGATCGAGCGGCCGGAGCGCAACCCACTTTGGAATTTCATTTATGCGGTGGGCACCGGCAGCCAGGAGTATGACGCCGCCGAAGCGCTCCTCACTTTACAGCAAATCCCGATGGATTTGATCTCGTGGAGCGTGAAGAACTCACACCGGCTGGATGTGGTCCTTGACCCGGCGGCCGACCGCTTCAAGCGCAAGCAGTCCCTGCTCGTGCTGCCGCCCGACGAGCGCCCCGTGATGAAGTGGAATGGGAATCCGTATGCGATCGATGGCGGCGACGGCGGGCGGAGCGAGGATGATGGCGCGTTCTTCTTGTTGCCGTACTGGATGGGGCGCTTCTACAAACTGATTCACGAATAGAGAAGTGAGTGCGGTTGTGCTGACTTATGCAGATTGCCAGTCCACGCCAGCCATTAAATTGGCCACGGACAAATCTTCATCTATTTCTGGCCAGTGCAAACTGACCCCACCACCGCCAATTTCGTAGCGCTCCCGCTGCTCGGGCGTGGCAGCGTGCAGCAGTGGAAACCAGACCGTGGGCACACTGATAATCCGCCCGTCAGTTAAAGAGACATGCATCAGCTCATCATCAAACTTCACGGCTTTAGCCAGGGCCGTGGTGGGCACATACGCCCGCCGCAGTTTTGGTGTGTTAACTAAAGTGTTCATTCCAAGCTCCCATTAGCTCCGGGTGGTGCTGTCTAATCAGCCGTTCGATCTGGCTCAACTCGGCGGCATTGAACCCATAATTCGAGGCTAAGGCAATCGGGTCGAGCCAGAATTTTGCCTGGTCGCCACCGGCCTGAATATGGATATGTGGCGGCTCTTGACCCTCGTTGCTAAAGAAGTGAAAGCGGTAACGCCCCACGCGTCAGACCGTCGGCATAAAAGTTTCCTGATCGCTCAAGCTCGGACATTTTACCCCACTCGATGGCTCTTTGCTGAGAGATTCTACAAAGCGACGAGTGGGAGGCCACGGCTCACTCACGGCGCGAGATTCATGCGCCGCAGCAAGTCGGTGAACCGCGGGTCTGAGCGCAGGCTATCGAAGAACGGCTCCACTTTGAGGAGGGGCAGATACGTACTCCGCATCTGATAGGCTCTTTCCAGCGCGGCCAATGCCTGATCCTTCTCCCCCAAACCGGCATAGACGATGGCCAGACCGTACTCCGAGCCCTGCCCGCGTTTGGCTAGCTCTTGCAACTCGGCCAGCGCTTTTTGCGCCCCCTCCCGCTGGCCAGCCTTCGCATAGGCATGGCCGAGGTAGGCTATAGTAGCCCACCATTCATTCTCATTCAGATTCAGCGACCTTGCCTTGTGCAGGGCGGCGATGGCCTCCTCATTCATCCCTTGTCGCGCATACGCCCAGCCGAGATTGAGGTAGGCATTCGGGAAGTCAGGATTCAAGGCCACGATCCGGCGGAGTTGTGCGATCGCCTGATCGTACTGGCCCGCGAAATAGGCCGGCCAGACCGTGCCGACGTGAAAGTAGGGCGAGAGTGGATCCAGTTCGCGCGCCCGATCCATCTCCGTCTGGGCTTCGGCAAAACGCCCCATCACGACCAGGAAATTGCCATAGTCATTATGGGCCAACGCATAGCCGGGGTTGAGTTCCAACGCCCGCTTAAAAGCGCGATCAGCTTCTGCCCACTCCCAATCGTATTGGTACTTGACCATCGCCAGTGCGGCGTGAGCCTCGGCCAGCATCTCATCCAGTTCCAGGGCCTTCTGCGCCGCCGCGCGCGCCCTCGGCATCGCCTCCTTTGGGAGCAAGTAGTCGTCTGAAAGAAAGACGTAAACATCAGCCAGGCCAGCATAGGCGAGCGCATAATTCGGGTCGAGGTCAATCGCCTGCTTAAAGTACTCCAGGGCTTTCTTCTCACCCTCTTCGCTGAATTTGCCCAGATGGTAGCGGCCTTTGAGGTAGAGCTGATGGGCCTCAATGTTCGTGGTGTGACGCTTCGCCAGGCGCTGCCGCTCTCCCCCGCTCAGCTTCAAGCGCAAGCTCTCGGAGATGTGTCGGGCGATCTCTTCCTGGAGAGCGAGCAGGTCGGAGAACTGACGGATGTAGCGCTCACCCCACAACTGCGAGCCATCGGCGGTTTTGACTAGGTCCGCCTGCAGGCTCAAGGTGTCGCCGCGCTGCACCAGTTTCCCCGTGAAGACGGCGCGGACGTTGAGTTCCTGTCCGACTTTGCGCGGATCAACTTCCTTGCCTTTGTAACTGAAGGCGGTGGTGCGCGCCATGACGCGCAGTTGCGGCAGTTGCGAGAGGTTATTGATGATGTTCTCGGTGATGCCATCTGAGAGATACTCGACCTCGGCATCCCCGCTCGCATTGACCAGTGGCAAGACCGCCAGCGAATCAATCGCCTCCCCTCGCCCACTGACCAGATAGCGCGCCACCGCCAGCCCCAGCAGCAAGCTCACCACCGCCGCCCCGAGCCACACCGCCCGACCCCAGCCAGGTCTCCCAAGTGCCGGAGCAGACGGCGACACCCTGCCCCCACTCAAGACGCCTTTTAAATCCGCCGCCAGCTCGCGCCCCGACTGATACCGCTCACTCGCGCTCTTGGCTAGGCAATGCCGGATCACTTGCTCTACTTCCCTCGGAATCTCTTTCCCGGCACCGACCAGCGCGGGCGGCTCCTCCTTCAAGACCGCCGCCAGCGTCTCTGCGGGCGTCGCCCGCGCAAACGCCCGCTGCCCACTGATCATTTCATACAGCACGCAGCCCAACGAGAAGAGGTCGCTCGGCGCCTCAGCCACTTCCCCCCGCACCTGCTCCGGCGACATATACCCGAAGGTCCCCATCACCACTCCGGGCTTGGTCGTCTCGGCCACCGTTGAGGTCAGCGTCTGGGCTTCGGCCGCAACCACCGGTTTCACTCGCGCCAAGCCGAAGTCGAGAATCTTGACCTGCCCCGCGCTGGTCAGGAAGAGATTCTCCGGCTTAAGGTCGCGGTGCGTGATCCCTTTGGCATGCGCCGCGGCCAGTCCTTCGGCCACTGCGATCCCGATTTCCACCGCCTCCCGCCACGGCACCGACGTTCGGGACAGGCGGGCTCGGAGCGTCTCGCCTGCCAACAACTCCATGACCGCATAGCTGACCCCCTGCTCCGTCCCAAAATCATAGATCGTCAGAATGTTCGGGTGTGAGAGTGCCGCCACCGCCCGCGCTTCGCGCTTGAACCGCGCCAGCGCTTCCGCGTTCTGCGCCAGGTGCGGGGGCAAGATTTTGACCGCCACCTCGCGGTCGAGTTGAGTGTCACGCGCCCGGTAGACCTCGCCCATCCCGCCCGCGCCCAGCAGCGCGAGGAGTTGATAATGGCCGAGCTGGCGCCCCGCCATCGCTGCGGCACGCTCGTGGGCGAGCACTCCGGCCAACTCCTCCGGCGGCGCCTCGATGAAGCTCTCGGCCTCGTCAGATGAGGCGAGGAGAGCTTCGACCTCGCGGCGCAAGTCTTCATCACCGCCGCAGGCTCGGTCGAGGAAAGCCAGGCGCTGGTCGCACGGGCATTCCGCGGCGGCGTGGAAGAGCTGCTCGATCTGTTGCCACCGTTCAGGCGTCATAGTTCAGTAAGCAGTAGGCAGTAGGCAGTAGGCGCAGGCAGCGGGCAGTAGGTCTGGATGATGGCGCTCTCCACTGCCTACTGCTTACTGCCTACTGCCTACTGCTTACTGCTTTGACTCAACTCACGATGGAGCCAGGCTTTGGCCAGCTTCCAGTCGCGCTTGACCGTCATCGGCGAGAGCTTCAGCACCTCGGCTGTCTCCTCGATGCTCAGGCCCCCGAAGTAGCGCAACTCCACGATCTGGCTCTTCCGCGGGTCGATCTCGGCCAGGGCCTGGAGCGCCTCGTCGAGCGCGACGAACTCGGCGGCCCGCTCCTGGGAGAAGTTGGCTGCCTCATCGAGCGCCACCTGGTAGGCCCCGCCCCCGCGCTTGGCATACTTCCGGCCCCGCGCGCGGTCGATCAGCAGGTGGCGCATGATGCGGGCGGCGACGGCGAAGAAGTGGGCGCGGTCCTGCCACGCCACCTCGGGTTGGTCGATCAGCCGGAGGTAGGCTTCGTTGACCAGGGCCGTGGTTTGGAGCGTGTGGCCGGGCGGCTCCTGATTCATATAACGCTGGGCCAGCCGGTGCAGCTCGTCATAGACCAGCGGCAGCAACTGGTCGAGCGCGGCCTGATTCCCGTTGCGCCAAGCGACCAGCAACTGGGTCAGATTCTGGGGCGGGGCGGTCATCTGCTGTCTCCTTCAGCGGCTGAGCCAAACTTGAGATGGCGCGGATTATAGCACCTCCCCGGCGCGTTTGCCCGCCGCGGGCCAGGGGCGGCAAAAATAATTTCCCAAGGGATGATACTTTTTTCCCGCGGATCTCGCTTATGTAGGTGAAGGCAACAAAAGGTTGCCGGACGCGGCGGGGAGGTTGGTCAAGCGGCCAAGGCGACCCACATTACAATTCGGCGGCGGGTGAGCAAGCCCGTTGCCACCACTGCCCCAGACGGGGCGAAGGAGGATACGATGGATAAGGTTAATTTTGATGAGATCGAACTGCACGTGGAAGAGCTGGAAGCGGTGATCGCTCCGGGTCTTACCACCAACCACAACGAGACGCTGGTCACCGAGCTGGAGGTCGAAGAGTTGGAAGCGGTCGTCGCTCCGGGTCTTATGCCCAACCACAACGAGACGCTCCTCAGCGAGGAGATTGAGCTGGCCGGCGAGAAGAGGGATGAGATGATCGCTCCGGCTTCGTCCCGAACCACAACGAGGTTTTCGCGGTTGACCACGAACCTCAGCGTTGAGGATCTGAAAGAGCTGATCGCTCGGGCGGCGTCCCGAACCACAACCGGACGCTCGTAGCTGACACCCAGTAAGCTCCGGCGAGGACGCAGGGAGTCAGGTTCCTATCCTCTGCTGTGGGGTGACCCACTGCGGCGGTGACCCGACGGCAGCAGGCCAGCCTGTGACCGCACCGGCTGAAGGTTTCCTGGCCTCAGCTTCGCACTTAATCTACTCCTTTTTGCCCTCAGGGGCCGGACCGCCGGCCCCTTTTTTTCGTTTGCCTGCGTCCTTTGCGTCTTGGCGCCTTGGCGAGAGATTACAGCGGTTTTCAGTTGGAGGAGCAGAAAGCTGGACAAGTCAACCACAGAGGGCACCGCAGGTCCACAGAGGAAAACCTGACAGAGCCTCCGTGCGCCTCTGCGTAGCAAGTCCGTAATTTCTTGTTTTTTTGGCAAGAAATTCTTTCGCCCTGTCGCCCCGTCTCCTCGTCGCCCCGTCGCTTGCGGCTCGGCCGCGCTGCGTCCTCTGTGGTGACACCTTCTTCATTCATCTGCCAACCGCTGTAGACCGCGGATGGCGCGGATTCCAGCGGATCAACGCAGATCGATTTTCGGGAGAATCCGCGAACATCCGCTCAATCCGCGCCATCCGCGGTCTATTCGATGGACAGCGGAATCGCCCACGCCAAATCATTGGAGGGTGCAATCCGACAGCAGGATGTTGCCGGCCCTTCCGCCACACTGCCCCTTGATGGTGACTTGCTGCCCGGCCGCAAGCCCCGCCAACGGCTCCTGGCGTTCCTTATCGAAGGAACACTTGACCCCGAAAGTGTCGTCGCTCTTGACCTTCAAGATGACATACCTGGCGCCCACGATTTCTTTCCCGAGATAGTCGATGGCCCCTGTCACCTCCAGCGTTCTCCCTTGGAGCCAAGCGTCAGCCCGCGTCTCATCGTCATCGTACAGGTTGATCAGTTGATCCGTCGTCAGTTTGATCGCCCCCTCCGAGGAGACGGTGAAAGCCCCTCGCGGCAGGCGGCTGCTGGTTTGATCGACCTCAGCGGCGGTGGCGACCCCGGCAGGCCCTGGCTGAGGAGTGGCGCCGGACGCCGCGGTCTTTTCCTCAGTCGGGATGGCGTTGAGAGAAGGTGTCAGGCTCGGCAGCGGCCGCGGCCCATACGGTGTTCTCAGTTTGACCACTGACTGGAAGAGAGCTGGAACCTGATACTGGCTCAAGCGCTCAGGGAAGAAAATATGCCAGGCCAGAAGGCCGATGATTAGGGCGAGCAGCAGTCCGGTGACGGTGGCGTTGACAAATTTCCGGCCACTGCGCCCAGCCCGAGGACGCGCGCTGGTAGCGCTGAGGCTATCCTCCGCCGGAGGCGAATCGGGCGCCGGAGGTGAATCGAGGGCCGGGGGTGAATCGGGAGTGGAGGCCGCTGTCCCAGGCTTCGCTTTATCCAGGCAGGCCTGGCAGAGGCGTGAATGGGCCATCGCCTCAGCCGCGCAGTAAAGGCAGCGAGACACGGCTGGCGTTGTGCCCGAGAATTCTTGCTCTAGCTGGTTGAAAAGCCTGGCCCAGTTAAAGACCGTCGTCCAGGATGGGCAGCACCTCCTCGCCAGGCTGATTTGCGATATGCCCGTTTGCCTCGGCCGCGGGCCGCTGATCACTCTCAGCCGACTCGGCCAGCTCGGCCAGGATCGGATAGAGCAAGCGACAGTGTTCGGGCTTGAGAATGTCAACCCGGGCGTAAAGGTTCAAGAGGTGTTCGCTAATGGCTTTGTGTAGCTCCTGAGGGAGACCAGGGGCGGCTAATAACTCAGCCAATAAGTGCGCGGTGTAGGTCCGTGTCTCCTGTGTCTTGATGGCCATTTCAGGCTCCTCGGTGGGGCGAGGCCTAATCCTGCTTCAACGGTAGACGGAATATATGTCAGAGGAGTTTGCCTGTCAATCTTTCTGTGCGACATCTTTCTGCGCGGCGAATCAGCGGATTCTGACGGTCAGGGTGACGCTCCCCGCGTTGTTCGGCGCGACCTGACTCAAGTTGCCGGTGAACCGCCACCGCACGTGCGTGACCGTGCGGTCGTAGCTTGCAGGCGCCCCGCCGCCACCGCTCGCCGGAGTATAGGTCCAGGTGGCGGCGTTATCGTTCGAGTATTCCGTCGTCACGGTCAACCCGGTCGTCCCGAGGCTGCTGGTCGCGGACCCGACTTTGAAATCCGTATTGGCCGGGATCGGATCGCTGATGATCAGGTTCTGCGCGGCTGAGCCTCCGGTATTGCTGAAGGTGATGGTGTAGCTGAGGTCGGTGTCCGGCGGTTGGGTGCCGCTCGGGTTGACTGATTTGACCAGGCCGACGCTCGGCGGAGCTGGCACGGTGACGGTCACGTCTTCTCCGGTGCTCGAAGCCGGGTTGTAGCTGGCGCTCGTCGTCCCGGTCGTGACGGTGCGGGTTGGGTCGAGGTAGGTCGCCGTTGCGGGATTCTGATAGGTGCCGCTGGCGACGCTCGAGGCGATGTTGACGGTGAAGGTCAAGTTGACGCTGCCGCCGCCGGGGATGTCAAAGGCACTCCAACTCGGCGCCGCCGCGCCCGCAGATGGATTGGTCGTGCTGGGCCGCGTCGCGCCGCCGCCCAGCGTCACCGCGCCTGTCGAAGCGTAGGTAAAACCCGCGGGCAGGATGTCGGAGAGCGCGGTGCCGGTCGCAGGGCCTCGGCCGGCGGCGTTGGAGACGGCGATGGTGTAAGTGGCCGTCGTGCCGCCCGGCCCGTTGGTGACCGCTGCGGTGCTGGTGGTCTTAGTGACCGTCAAGACGGGGACACAGGATGCGCTCGGACTGGTGCCGGGAATCTGGTTGGCGGCGATTGAGATCAAGCTCGCACCGGCCGTGCCTCCGAGGGCGCCGTAATTATTCCCGGCCGACACCGTGGAGCCTTGGACGCCAGCGCCGACATCGATGCCGCCGGCGCCGGACGAGAGCGCGATGAAACCGCCGCCGCCGCCGCCGCCCGGCCCGTGTGATTGCCCGAGCCCGCTGTTGCTGCCGCCGTTGCCGCCACGAACTCTGACGTTCAGCCCGATCAAACTTCCGCTTGAAGCGAAGAACAGGATGCTGCCGCCCGCGCCTCCGCCGCCGTTGCTGTCGTTTGCTACCGTCGAGTTGGCGTTCGAGCCGCTGGCCGTGATGGTCGCCGTGCTGCTCGTGCTGCCGGCTCTGATGATGACGATGCCGCCGCCCGTCGCGCCGCTGCTCGCGACGCCGCCACCGGGGATGCCGGTCGCGTTATTGGTAGTCCCCGCGCCGCCCCCGCCGCCGAGCACCAGTAAATTCGCGGCCCCAGGAATTGATGCCCCGCCGAAGCCGCCCACGCTTAAATTGGAACTCCAACTGTTACCGCCCAGGCCGCCGGCTCCGCCATTGCCGCCGCCGCCGCCGCCGGAATTCTGGTCGTTGGCGACCGGATTGCCGTCCGTCCCGCCGCCGCCCGCATTGCCGGGGGCGCCGCGGTCATAGCTGCCGTTCGGGTAGCCTTCCACGCCGTTATCGACCACTGCATTGGTGGTCTCGTCGAAGAGGTAACGCGGCGTCCCGGCGACGCCTTCGCCCTTAGCGCCGCCATCGCCGTTCGTCGAAGCGGTGCGGTAATCGGTGTTGGCGCCCGCCCCGCCCAGCAACTGGCGCCCGCCGCCGCCGCGGAATCCTTTGCCGTCAACGCTCACGGTGGCCCCGCCCAGATTCAAATTGCCGGCCACGTCGAAGGCCAGGATGCCGCCACTTGCCCCGTCCCACGCCGCGGCGGTCAAGCTCGAGCCGAGCGTAGCGCTCGAATACTGCGGCACACGCACCACCTGGAAGCGCCGCTGCCCTTGCGCGGCGGTGGCGTTAGCGTTCGTGTAGGAATTGATCAGCCCGTTGCCTGCGCCGGCGCCTAGGATGGTGATCGTCCCGCCGCCCAAGCCGATGGAGTTGGTCGCCTGGACATACTCGTAGCGGCCGGCGTTGTTGAGGCTGGTGTAGCCGGCGCCGCTGCCGCTGTTGGCGCCGTAGGCGCTATTGTTGGAGGAGTTGATCGCGGCGTCTTGCATCTGGATGACGAGCAGCAGATCGCCGGCCGTGATCGGAGTCGCCGCGCCGTTGATGTTGCTCGCTCCGACAGGGATCGAGGTGGCGCCGGCTGAGACTGAAGCAGCGCCGGGATGATAGGTATTGATCACGCCGCCCAGTGTGCCGCCCGGTCCGTCATTGCCCGGCCTCGCGCAGGTCTGCGCGGGCGCGCTCTGCGGGAAGGCAACACAACTCAGAAAAAGGATCAGCGCGCCGACCAGTGCGCGGCGGTGATTCTGAAACCGCACGCTGACGGTGGCTGACCTATCTTTGTGCTTCGTTATTCGGTCTTGCTTCATCGCTGGTTAAGCCCTGGGAGCGCACGCTTCCAGCGTGCAGTTCTCACGAGATGCGCGCCGTCCAATGCGCCGTATTCGTGAGCTACGCAGGCAAGATGCGTGCGCTCCCAGGAATCATTACGGGGACGCATACTCCGTGATGACGATGCTCCGCACCCCTTTGGCCTGGAGTCGCACTGCATACTGTTCCGCCGCTTCGAGGCCGGTGAAGCGACCGCTCTGCACGCGGTACCAAGTTCCGCGTCTGGGCACTGCGGCTTTGACCAGACGAGCGTCGATCCCAGTTGCCTTTAGTCTTGCCAGATGGTCTTCAGCCTCTTTGATCGTGCTGTGTGAACCGAGCTGAAGAGTGAGCACCCCTTCGGCCTGCGCGACCGGGTGACCTAATGGGATCTCGACGCGGAATTTAGTCGGCCGCGGCGCAACCGGCGTTGCCGTCTTCACCGGTGCCTCAGCCGCCGTCTCAACTGCCGCGACGGATGAAGCAGCGTCTGGCCTCTCCGGTGGTGGCGCTGAGGCACTGGGCAGCGCAGGCTCCGCCGCGACTGAAGAGTCCGGCCGTGCCGCTTCAGTTACTGCCGGAGTTGGGGCCGGTCGCGCGGCAGTCGCTTCAGCAATGATGAATTTCTCCAACGCCCCTTGGTCGCGGAGCCGCATCCCGTAAGCCCCGGCCTCGTTCAAGTCGGCGAAGGATCCGGTCTGCACGCGATACCAGGTCCCGCGGTTAGGCACCTCCGCCTTGACGATGCGCGCGGCGACTCCGAATGACTTTAAGTAGGCGGCGTGCGCCTGAGCATCGGCCAGGCGTTTATGCGAGCCGATCTGAATGGTGAACTCGACCGGCAGCGAAGGAGGCACCGCATCAGAGCCGGGATCAGGTCGCACCGCATTACTCGCAGTTGCGACCGGCTGGCTGACTCTGAGTGGCCTGACATTCGGCGGCTCCGGATTGGGCAGAGCGACTGCCAATCCGCTGGGTGGGGGTGGCAGAACAACTTCAGGGTTAGTGGCGGAGTCGCGCGAGGTGTTCGGAGTACCGGCTTCAGCCGGGTTTTGCGTCGGCGAAGGCACCACCCGGCTGAAGCCGGTGCTCTGAACGTTGGCTGCTACTTCAGACGGGATTTCCGGCTTGGCAGCCACCGATTCGCGCTCGGAGGTGTTCGCCACTGTCGCTACGCCGGGTGAAGAGCCGGAGGCTGCGGCAGGCTTTTCTGCGCCAGTCGCAACTACTGCCATGCGCGGCGTCGCAGCAGCTTTTGCTTCGCTCTCAGCTTTGGGCGCGGCAGGCTGCTGCTCCTTACGGTCGTCCGATTTTCGCGGCGGCTGTCGGTCAGGAGCGAAGTTGCTGGCCAGATAGTTATGCTCTTCGGCCTCGCTCACCGTCACCAGACCTTCGCGCGAGGTGCCGAAGAGGTCGAAGAGGTTCGAGAGTTTCGAGGAGATCGTGAAGTAAGCGCCGCGGTGCTGGCTGATAATTGAACTGCCCACCGGCTCTTTCACGCCGGTGAGGTTATACCCGGCGCCCAGGCGCAAATCCGGCAGCACCCAGAAACCCAGTTCCGCGCCCGTCGATGTGCGCTTCGTTCCGGTCACGGGCTGCGCCAGCCAGCGCAGCTCCGCGGCGGCGTCGAAGTATTTCGCGAAGCGGTGTTGCAGGCGGCCTTGCCCGAGGTAGGTCAGCGTCGAGACGTAAGGCAGCCCGGCTTGGCCATTGCCGCCAAACTTCAGCGCGAATCGGCCGTACAGCTCGAGGTCTTTACTCAGCCGCATCAGCCCGTCGGAAGAGAGTGTATCCCCGCGGTCGCGCAGATTCTCCAACGATGTCCGGCCGCTCTGCGCGAATGAACGCCGGTTGTAGCTGAAGAGCAGCGCCGCGCGGTCCGATTGCAGCGGGCGCAGGGCGAGGGCCGCCGTGGCGCTCAGCGATTCGTTGCCGCGCCCCAAGAAGTTGGCGCGGGCAAACTGGAAGCGCCCCAGCGCCGAGAGAGCATCGTTGATCTTGCCCGCCGCGCCGAAGGTGATGATCTGGCCGAAGCCCTGGCGGTCACGCAGCTCGTAGCGGGCCGAGGAGCGGAAATTCTCCAGCGGCTGCCAGGCGAAGCCTAGGCTCGCGCTGTTGAAGCTTTGGCCTGCGCCGTCGAGGTGGAAGCCGCGCTCGAAGCCGAAATCGACCGCGAGTTGCTTGCTGAGCGGCAGACGGTTGGTCAGGCCGAAGACGGCGAAGCTGTCAGTCCCGTTGATGCTGTTCTCGATCTGGTAATGGCTGTTGAGTGAAGTGTAGCGCCCGAGTCTCGTCTCGACGCCAATCGCCGTTTCGCGGCGCGAGCCGACTGAGGCAAAGCCCGTCGCGCCGACGTCGCTGATCGGCACAATCGGGGCCGAAGCCAGGCGCTGTGTGAAGAAGACGCGGGCGGAAGTATTGAACTGATAGCTCGCGGCGATGGTCGTCTGATTCGGATAGGTCGGATCGGCGCCGCTCAGGTTCTGCTCGCGCTTGACCTCGAGCTGCAGCTTCTCCGTCGGGCGGAACTCCGCGCCCGCGGTCACCAAGTTCGATTCGACTTCACGCTTGTTCGCCGCGTCATCGAATTTTCTGTAATCGTAGCCGGCCGTCAAGCGTAGCCGCTCATTAATGGCCTCGGTCCACGCGGCCGAGAACGTGACGCGGTCGTTGTCGACGTTGAAGGTCTTGTTGCGCTCGCTGAGGAAGCCGAGGCGCATCAAGGAGGACGGCCGCGCTTTGAACTCAAGCATGGTCGCCGCGCGTCGCGAGCCGGGCGTCACCGTCCCGCCGAAGGGATTGAAGAACCCCGCCTCGGCGCGGGCGAAGCTCGCTCGCAGCACCGCCTCCTTGAAACCCAGCGGCTGAGTTAAATCGGCGCGGTAAGCCTGGCCGTTGTGTTCGGCGTCGGCGAAGCTGCTGCTTGAACCGAAGAAGTTGCCCGCCGCGGCCACCCGCCCGTTGCTCAAGCCCCATTCGAATTGCAACGAGCCGCCGCGCGGCAAGCGCTCTTCGCCGTCGATCCCGCCCAGGTAATACGGGCCGAACTCCGCCTGACGCTGATTGACGAACGACGCCCCGAGCCGCAGGCCGCCGAAGCGCTTCACCCCGCGTGCGGTGTAGACCGCCGACTGTAGCCCCGTCGTCAGGTACTCGTACGTGACGACGAGTTGTAGGAGGTTGAGATGGTAATCGAAGGTCGAGATGGGCCGGAGCAGGAAGATGGCGCCGCTGAGCGGATCGAGGTTGTAATCCACCGAACGCACGAGCGGCTCGCGTGACAGAATGATGTCCGGGTTGCGGCGGTCACGGACTTCGAGCACTACCGTCTCCGAGCCTTGCAAGACTTCGCTCCGCGTCAAACGCAGCAGGCTGAAGCTGCCGCCCGGAAAAATATCGCGGGCGAAGGCGGTGTCCGGACGCGCCCCCGTCACGGAGATGAAATCACCGCTCGCATTCTCGGCGTGCACTTTGACGCCCGTCAGGTTGCGCGCGTAGTTGGTCAGCGCGCGGCCGGAGCCGGCGTTGAAGAATGAATTGCCGGCGAAGGACGAACTGGCGGAAAAGCTCGGCCGGTTGTCAGTCCCCGTCTCTTCGCGGTCGCCGCTGAAGTCGCCGAACATCGCATAAGAACGGCCGCGGTCCAGCCGGGCGTAGAGTTTGGAATTCGACTGCGCGTCTTCAAACCGCGTCGATGAATCGCCGAAGAGCGGGTAGAGGCGGTCGAGCGGGTCAAGCTGGAAGAGGCGGTCACGCCCTGCCGTGCGTTGCAGCGGACGGCGGCTGTCGTAAGCAAGCGTGAGCAGGGTCTGATGCAGGATCGAGCCGCGGTAGAAGAGATTGATCCGCGACGAGACGCTGCGGTCTTCGTGGAAGATGGCCCGCTCCGGCGCCGCTCGCCCGATCGAGACTTCAGCCAGCCCGGCCAGAATCTGCGGGCGCAGCTCAGGCGTGAAGCGGACCGCCGACCTGGCTTTGATGTCACCCACGTTCGCGCGCAGTTCGGCGTCGCCCGCCGTGTTGTCGGCGACGAGTCGCAGCAGGGCCTCGCCGCCCGTGAGCGAGACGACCTGCTGGCGAACGTTTTCATTCACCTGTTCGGCGGTGACGCCTTCAGCCGCTTCCGATCCTGCGCCGGTCAGCTTCAGGTTGGCGCCGCCCTCAGCGGCTTGTAAACGGCGGGCGGCGGGCCGGCAGTTCTTCGGCGTATCGTGCTCACCGCACCCTTCGAGCAATAAACGACCTGATGAGGTTTCGACCCCGACCTGAGCATCCGCCGCCGGATGATCCCATTGGTCGAAAGCCCGCACCCGAACCACGGTTGACTCGCGCCCGCCGGCCGGCAGTTCTTTCTTCTCCGAGACGATCTCCAAACGTTTGGCTGGGCCGCGCCCGTAGACCGTCAACTCAACGCTGCGACCCGCCTTGCCTTCGGGCGAGAGCGCCGTCGCCTTGATCCGGTTCGGCCCCGGATGCAGGTTGAGGCCGATGAAGCTGAACGTGGTGACGTTATGCTTATGGTCTTCGCGTCGCTCGCCGATGGATGAATCCGGGATGCGCTGTCCGTTGACTTCCAGCGCCGTCGCCCAACCTTTCGCCACGCATGCGGCGACTCTCAAGGAAGGGGCGAGAATCACTTCGTCTGCGGCCGGTAAAATGATCCGCACTTCGCCGGGCGGAACCGGTTCGACCTTCTCCTCGGCCGTCACCTCGTAGGTGCCGGGAGCAGAGGGGGTGGATTGCGGATTGGTCGGCTGCGATTTTGATCGTTCGGCTGAAGCCCCTGGTGCGTCGATGCTGGCTTGCAGTGTGGGACTGGCCGCCACAGTCTTTCCATCTCTGGGGCCATCTTTGGGGATGAGCGCGAAGTTCTGACGCAGTAGGCTGCCGCCGCCTAAGGGGGTGCGCAGCAGGCGCGTCCAACTGTGGCCCGCGCGCAAGTTGTCATCGAGGAGCAAGTATCCCGCGGGGACGGTGATCGGGTCGAGCGAGATGACGACGGAACCTTCATTGACCGATGGGAGGTTGTACTGTCCTTCGGAGTCGGTGATCACCGAATTGCCGTTGCTCAGGTAGAGTCGCACGCCCGCGACGGGCCGTTCGCCCGCGTCAAAGATGCCGTTGCCATTCGCGTCCTCGAAGACGCGCCCGATGACCACCTGCCGCGCCGAGAAGACGCCGCGCCCGACGACCACGGCCGAGCGTGCCGGAGGCGTGTTGACGGTCTCGCCCGAAGGGAACTTGCCTTTGACGACGGCTGAATTGAACTGCTCGCCTTCACGCGCATTCACGCCGACGCGCACGCGGTAGCTGATCGTCACACTCAGGCCGGGGCCGATCTCGCCCAAGCGGAAGACAAGCTGATTGCCGGAGACTTCCGGTTCCACCTGGCGGGGTGCGGCCGGCGGCGCTTCGACGCGGGCAGTGCCGGGCACGTAGTGGAACGAAGCCGGCAGCAGGTCAGTTACGACCGCGTCGCTCACCGGCGCGGCCGTCGCGTTACGCGCCTCCACACGATATGAAATCACGTCGCCGATCTCGACACGTTGTTTGTCCGCGATCTTCGAAATCACCAGCGTTGAGCTTTCAAACAGCGGGACGTTGAAGACGAAGGCCGCGAGATTATCCAGCCGAATATTATCGGTGGTCAGGTCAAAGCTTCCGGCACGCGCCACCGGCTGACCGTCGAGCGCTCGCACCATCCCCGTAAACAGCCCGTTGCCGAGCGGCGCGGTCTGCACCTCTAAGACGCGCGGGCGATAGCCTGGCGCCGTGACGTTGACGTAATAAGTCGCGGGCGCGGCCGTGGCGCCGAGTTGATCGGGCGTGAGCGTGAAGTTGAAATGCCCTTGAAGGTCCGTGGCGAAGGGGTTGTCATTTTGCTGATTGGGCGTCACCCCGGCGGTCGAGGTGAGCTTCAGCGGACTGCCGCCCGCTTGATCTACGGAGAGAACGACCTTCGCCCCATTGATCCTCACCGCGCCAGCGCTGTGCCCCTCGTAGACAGTGCCGAACGGGTTGATCAGCGCGACGGCTTCGGAGGTTTTGACCGTCGTGGGAATATTTTCGCCGCTGACCACGGCCGCGTTGATGACGCCCACGCCGGGCAGCACTTGGCCGTTCAAGCGGGCCACAAAAGTGATCTGGACCACCTGATTGGGCGCGACTTCGTTGAGCCGCACTTCGAGCCGCCGGCCGGTGACGCGGCCTTCATCGGCGTCGTCCGCATCGGTCAGCGAGCGCCCGTCAAGGCGAAGCGTCCCGGCGAGGTAGTCAAGTTCCGCCGGCAGGTCATCCACCACGAGCACGCGGCGGGCCGGGACTGCGCCGCGATTGCGGAAGGCGATGGAGTAGGTGAGCGGTTGTCCCGGCGAGGATGTGACCCGCGCCTTATCTTCGACGAACTTGACTGGCGGCAACTGCGGCGTATCGGGCGCCGTCAGGCTCGCGCCCGCGCCGACGGCATTGATGATCGTGCCGTCGTCTTGCTTCGGACCGTTGGCTGTCGAAGCATCGTTCGAGCGGGCCGTGAGGCTGATCGTCAGGGTGCCGAGCGGAGTCGAGTCAGCGGTGTCTACAACGGCCAGCACGCCGAGGCATTCGCCGGGCGCGAGGCGCGGCGTCGTGCTCGTCCCGATAGCGATCAGAGTGTCGCCGGGCGTGACGGTCCCGCTCCCGTCCGAGTCGAAATAAAGATTGACGAGCTTCGCGGGCGCCGTGACTTCGCCGCGCGTGATCGTGTAGCTGTCCGGCGTGTTGCCGGTGTTGCAGACCCGGAAGAGGCGCGTGATGGTCTCGCGCGGCGCGACGTTGGCTGAAGGGGCCGTCTCGTCCGGCGTGACGTTGACGCCGGAGACGGCGCGCACGATGACGGTGACCGTGGGTGAGATCGTCCCGTATTTCCGACCGTCGTCATCTGAGTAGGTCGCTTCGGCACGATTGACGATCACCGTTTCGGCCTGCGTCTGCGGGGCGGCGGGACGCGCCAAGGCGGTCGCCGCTGGCACGAGCAGCGCCAGCAGAACAAGCCCTGGGAGCGCACGCTTCCAGCGTGCCGCGTTCGCGGAGATGGCTCCTTGCATCGGAATGTACCGTGCGCCGAAGCGCAGCACGCAAGATGCGTGCGCTCCCAGGAATGTACTCCCAACGTAGTTCATTTAATGGTTCGACGGAAGTGGAATGTTCCAGAGGCGGCAGGGGCGAGGGAGGCGACCGTATCCGTGAGCGTCGTCGAGCCGGCCGTATCGCCGGTGATCGTGCCGCCGTTGGTGTCAGTAGCGGAGCCAACGACTTGATTGGTCGTCGTGCCCCAATTATTCGGCGCGGCCGTCCCGTTTTCAGTAATCACGAGGCTGGTCGCCGTTAGCCCGATACTGCCTGTCCCACCCGTGGCCGTCACGTTCGTGTAGGTGATGGCGAAATCAATCACCGCGCCGGGCACCGGGTCGGTCGGGCCGCCGACGCCCGTGCCGTTGGTCACGGTGGCGGCCTTGTTCAGCCTGACGAAGCCGGTGTAGACGCGGTCGATCGTGTCGTTGGAAGCGGCGGGAGTATTTTGAGAAGTGGCGCGGATGACCGTGTCATATCCAGTGAGCACCGGTTTGCCCGCCGGAGCGGTGATCCGCACCTGATAATTGGCCGTCGCCCCGAACGCCACCGCGAGGTCTACCGTCCCGCCGCCGCTCACGGTGGTGTAGGTCGCGCCGCCGTCGATGCTGATCTCGACGGTGAAGCCGGCGGGCACAGTGGGCGCGGAGAGCCTGAAAGTGTCGTTGGCGTTGCCGGTGTTCTGCACGGTATTGGTGAAAGTCACGGCGCCGCCGGCCGTGGTATTCCCGCCGGGAGCCACCGTCGCAATCCCGGCATTCAGGCCCTTGTTCGTGTAGTCGTCGTTGTTGCTCGTTGGGCCGGTGGCGTTCGGGGCTCCATTCGGGCCGTTGAGCACCGCGCCCGCGGAGAGCAGCGTCGTCGGTTGCGGGACGCCGTTGCCGTCAACGTTGCCGGGCTGATTGCCTTCGTTGAAGTTGGCATTGCCGTCGCCCGCATTCGGCACCGTGTCGCCCGACTGGTCGGTGATGGTCGTCCCGATGCTGTTATGCGCAAACGCATCGCCGATCTCGACAATCGGCGTCGAAGCGTTGATGCCGGTTTGCACCGTCACGATCATCGGGATGTTCGCGCTGCAAGCGCCCACGGCCAGCGTGGCGCCGACGCGGAAGGCGATGCGCCTGACCGTCGTCAAATCAGCCGGCGCGGTGGTGGTCCAGGTCGCCGCCGTCACCGGATCAACGGTCAGCGCCGAGGTCGTATAGAGCGTCCCGGCCGGGAAGGTTTGGCCACTCTTGAGAAAGGTGTTGACCGGGATCGGCGCAATGATGAAGACGCCGGAGTTCGAGCCGGCCGGTGCGCCCGTGAGCGTGACGGCGTCGGCCTGCCGTGCGCCGGGGTTGCACACTTGCCAGGTGTAGTTGATGTCTGAGCCGAGCGCCACCGGCCCGGCCGGCGCAGTGAGCGTCAAGAGCAGTTGGGCGTCATTGTCAACCGTCGCGCTGACGCTCCCCTTGGCTTCACGCAAGCCGTTGAGGGAGCCGGCGGCGACGCTGCGCACTTCGTTGGCCGAGCTGTTGGCCGGTTGATTATCGAAGGTCGGCCCGCCCGTCGCGGCGTCGCCGAGTTGGACGGTGACGCTGCTGCCACTGGCGGCGCCGGCATTCACGCTCACAGTGACGATCACGTCGATGAAGCCGTTCTGCGCGAGGCTGGCTGACAGCACGTCCGCCGCATTGCCTTTGATGTCGGTGTCGCCCGCGTCGATCACCCCGTTGCCGTTGACATCGATCGCCGCCGCAGTGATCGTCCCCGGCCCGGTGATCGTGGCGCTCGCGCAGTTAGCGAGGAAGCGGACCTGATCGCTGATGTTGCCGGTGTTGGTCACGCGGAAGGTGAATTTGACGTTCGTCTGCCCGGCCACCACGTTCGGGTTGGCGCCGGCGTCGGGCGTGATGGCTAAACCCGAGACGTTGGCCACCGTCACCGTCACCGTGTTTGAGATGGTGGTGTAATTGTTCGTCCCGTCGGAATAGGTGGCGCTCGCCTGATTCTGAATGGCCGTGCCGCCGGGCGTCTGGGCCGAAGCGGGTGAGAGGGCGGCGACGGCAAAGACGAAGCTCGCCATCAAGGATGCCAGCGCGCCGTCAAGACGCGCACCTTTTCTGCTCTGCATATGATCGGTTCCCAAAGAGGATAGTCGTTGAGCTTCAGCGGTGATCATCAAAGCGGTCGGCGGAGCGGTCCCATAGAGAATGGGCTGAGATGTGCGATCACTTCACGCGCACCTGGTAAGAAGCCGTGAGCCGTGAGCCGGCCGCGAGCGGGTCGCTCCATTCGTAACGGATCTGCGTATACATCGAGACGGGCGCAGGCACGCGCTTGACCGAGCCGTCAGCCTGGCGCTGCTCAATCGTCGGCTGCGCGGAAAACGTCTTGCCGCCGTCGATGCTGTAAGCCACGGCGGCCTTGGCTTCCGCCCGCACGCTCTCAGGAATGAAGGAAGTGCCCTGCGGAATCTGCCCTGACACTTGATAATGGTGGGCCGGCGCCGAGCTTTCGTTTTGCGAGGTGATCACCCAGGTCAAAACTTCGCCGGGATTGACCGGGCCGGCGGCTTCAGCGGGAAGGCTTTGATTCGCCCGCTCGACCGCACCGGACAGGGAGACTTTGACCGCCGGGCGGCCAATGGTCATGGCCCGCTGCGCGGAGACGACGGCCCCGCCCACAGCGAGCAGGCACAAGGCGGCCAGAGTGAAGGCGCGAAATCTGTTCTCCGGTTTTATCATCATCTTTTGAGTTGCCTCGGATCCTGGGGCAAGGTGTGGGGGCAAAAAGGAACACCAAAATCAGGTGATGATCCGTGCTTAGGCAAACAACTCCTATGCCGAATCCTGGGCTGGCGACTGTGTTGTACCTTGAAGGCAGCGCTCTGCTGAGTTATGTGGTGTGAGCGTTGGAGGTGCAACTATTGCCCGGTTGCTGCTTTCAGCGGCTGAGGGGCGTGAGGATGTCAAGCCATTGACAAGGGGATGTCAAGAAATTGGAGGCAAGCCTGGGAGCGCAGGCGTCCTCGCCTGCTTGTTTGCGGAGATGGCCCATGGCGGAAACCTAGCAGACGAGACTCTCCACCGAAGAGTCTCATGGCCGGCGCTCCCAGGAATAACTAGCCCGCCTCCCTTCGCGGGGACGAGTCGTACACCCGCCACCCATCCCGCCAGTCCAAATATTCAAGCCCGCGGAAGTTCTTTTTATAATCGTAGACGGAGGGCTGGTGATAGGCGTAGCCGGGGTAGTAATACCGGCAGCCGCGTTCCCACGAGTAACGGATCGCCTCGAGCATGGTGAAGATGCCGAGGCTCCGCTTCGACTCTGCCGGTTCAAACATCGCGCAGACGGCCGAGGTGGCTCGCTCGCCCACATCCAAAAAGCTCGCCGCGATCAGCCGGCCGCCGAGGTAAGCGCAGATTTCGCGGTTGCGGCAAGGCACTGAGGCGGGGGTGGCAGAGAGGAAGGTATAGATCGAATCTGGGGCGCGTTCTTTGAAGCGCTGCTTGTGCCGCTCGAAGAGGTCCTCCTTAACCCGGTCGATGAAAGACTCCCGGACGACCACCCGTACGTCGCGATTCTTGGCCAGGATGCGCCGCTGGCTCCGCGAGGGCGAGAACTTCTCCAGGTCAACTCTGAGCGGCATGACCAGGCGGACACCCTCGCCGTCAAAATCGACCGTGTAGCGGTAAAAATCCACCCCGAAATGTCTCCACCCCCGCTCCCACAACCTGTCCATCTCCCCCGGCGTGACATCCGTCAGGCGCGCCTGTTGGTCAAAGAAGGGTATTCGTTCGAGCATGACCTGAGCCTTGATGATTGCCGCATAAAAAAATGGGAATGCTGCCTGCCAAAACAGCCGTGCTGATTTTACTATAGAGTCCAAGAAAAACATGTCCCGCGACCTGTCAGGTTGCGGCTGCGTGTGCCATTAGCCCTTTGATAATCATTGATCCTCTCAATGAAAGTCACCGCAACCTGACAGGAATAGGACAGCGCACCAACGACATTGCCGCCCCCACTTCGGTGTGGTAGGTTGGGACGTTCAAATTCCAAGGGCCATTTTGCCCGAGAGAGGTCATGATTCGGAGCCACTTTTCAAAGCGCCACGCCAGACGTTTAGGCAGCTTGGCGTTAGTCCTGATGGCTTGGGGGAGCTGGGGCGTGCGGCCCGGCCATTCTTCCAGGCAGTGGGTCTCTTCTGTGGGTGAACCTCTCCCACTCAACCAAAGAGTGCTGGTCGTCTATCACGCGAACGTCCCGGAGTCGCTGGAGGTCGCGAGGTATTACATGGCGAGGCGCGACATTCCGGCGAGCCACCAGTGTGCCATCACCCCACCGGACACCAAGTCCGTCGGCTGGGGCGATTTCGATTCCAGCGTCAGAGGCCCGATCAGAGACTGCCTCGATGCCGTCGGCCGGGACCAGATACTCTACATCGTCTTCACCTACCAGACTCCTTACAAGCTGGACCAAGTGCCCATCGACGGCGGTTTCGAGGCCAGGTCCCTGGACCAGTATATTGCAGACATTTGGGACGAGTCTGGCCCGGACGATTCTGCCGAACTTGCCGAGCACCCTTACTTCGCCGCGGCGCAGAGCCAGGGGAACTTCTACCCGCCCTTCGTTTCATTGGCCGACTATCGGAGCCAACCGACGGCCCTCACCCTCTATTCAGTCTGGCGGCTGGACGGGGCCACGGCCGACTTGGCGAAGGGTTTGGTTGATCAAGCCATCGAGGCCGAAGCCAACGGCCTGCGGGGCCAGGGCTGTTTCGACCGGAATCGCGGCCGTCTCGACGACCTGCCCGACTGGAGCTACGCCACTGCCGATTGGGACCTGCACCGGGCCGCCGAGTTTGCCAGGCAGGCAGGCCTCTCGGTGACTGAAGATGATCAGGAGGCTGAATTCGGCACCCCGCCAGCGCCGCTGCGCTGCGACGACGCGGCCCTCTATGCCGGGTGGTATGCCTACGACCATTACAACGACGCCTTCACCTGGAACCCCGGCGCCATCGGCTTTCACCTTGACAGCGCCTCCGCCCTCGACCCGCGCGCAGGCTCCAACTGGGCCGCGAACGCGCTCCTCAGAGGGATCACGGTGACGAGCGGCTCGGTCAGTGAGCCGTATCTGGAAGGGCTGGCTCACCCGGACGGTGTCTTCCGAAACCTCTTCGAAGGGGCCAACGTCGGGGACGCCTTCTTCAGGAACACTGCGTTTGTGAAGTGGATGGTCATCAACCTGGGCGACCCCCTTTACCGCCCATACCGGGGGGGGATTGCGCCATTCAACCTCGCCTCCGGCGCTCAGGCTTCACTGGCTCTCGGGCCTAACTTCGTCGTTGGCGGGCAAGCCTCTAGCGGGACGGTGAGCTTAGGTAGCCCGGCACCCGCTGGCGATATCGTGGTCGGACTCGCCGGAACCAATCCTGAGGTGGCAACCTTTCCCTCAAGTCTCACCGTTCCAGAAGGGCAGGCTACCGCGACCTTCGCGATTACGACCAAGGTAGTCACCTCCTACAACCCGGTGGTCATCACGGCCTCTTACGGAGGGTGGGTTATCTCAAACACTCTGGGCCTGGCCCCGCTGCTGGCATCAATCACACTCAAGCCGGAGTTTGTTACGGGGGGCACGGCCACGACCGGGACGGTCGCCTTGAACGGTCCCGCACCCACGGGCGGGGTAGCCATCACTCTCGCGAGTGACAATCCGATGGTGGCTACAGTGCCGGCCAGCCTTACCATTGCAGAGGGGGCGATGAGCGCGAAATTCAACGTTACTACCAGTGCGGTAGCGGGCCGGACTCCAGTTTCAATCTCCGCATCCTTAAGCGGGACGACAGAAACGGCGACGCTGATAGTCTTGCCTTGAGCCTTTGACTGCGCGCTACAGTACGGGGAGCGTGAGCGACCTGCGTCTCGCACAGCGCGCCCCTGGCCAGGCACCAGGTCGCTCACGCTCCCCGTACCGCACCCTACACATCTCTCTGGAGGCTGAAACGTCATGAAAAAATGGCAAGCCGGAATTGCAATTGGCCTGGCCCTGCTGGCGGCCTGGCTCGCGCACACCTCCGCAGCGCAAGACGAGAAAACTTCGGCGAGAGAATATCGGGAGTGGAAGATGTTCGGCGGCGGGCCGGAGAACATCCACTATTCCACGCTGCGGCAGATCGACCGCGAGAACGTGCGCCGGCTCGAAGTCGCCTGGACCTTCGACACGGGCGATGCCTTTCCGGGTTCAGAAATGCAATGCAACCCGATCATCGCGGGCGACGCGCTCTACGCGACCACGCCGAAGCTGCGCGTGATCGCACTGGAGGCGGCGACCGGGCAGTTGCGTTGGAGCTTCGACCCGCACGAAGGTAAAAAAGCGCTCGGCAAGTTTCGCAACCGCGGGGTCACTTATTGGGAGGCGGGGGAAGACAAGAGGGTCTATTTCGTCTTTCGGCATCTGCTGTATGCGCTCGACGCCCGGACCGGGCAGCCCGTGAGCAGCTTCGGCGAGTCGGGCCGCGTGGACTTGCGCGAGGAGCTGGGCCGCGACCCGAAGGAGATCACGATTTCGGCCACCACGCCTGGGATCGTTTACCAAGACCTATTGATCCTCGGCAGCCTCGTGAGCGAAAGCTTGCCGTCTTCGCCGGGCCACGTGCGCGCCTTCGACCTCCGCACGGGCAAGGTGCGGTGGATCTTTCACACGATCCCGCACCCCGGCGAGTTCGGCTATGAGACCTGGCCGAAGGAGGCGTGGAAGTACATCGGCGGAGCCAACAATTGGAGCGGCATGGCGGTGGATGAAAGGCGGGGCTTGGTCTTCGTCCCGACGGGTTCGGCCGCGTTTGATTTTTACGGCGCCAACCGGCACGGCGACAACTTATTTGCGAATGCGCTCATCTGCCTCGACGCCGCGACCGGCAAGCGCGTGTGGCATTTTCAGGCCGTGAGGCATGACCTATGGGACCGCGACTTCCCTGCCGCCCCGAGTTTGGTGACGGTGAGGCGAGACGGGCGCGTCGTCGAGGCCGTGGCTCAGATCACGAAGTCTGGCCATGTCTTCGTCTTCGAGCGCGAGACCGGCAAACCGCTCTTCCCGATCGAAGACCGCAAGGTCTCAACCGCCGGAGTTGACGGGGAGCGGCTGGCCGAGACGCAGCCGCTTCCACTGCTGCCCCCGCCCTTCGCCAGGCAGATGCTCACCGAGGACATGCTGACCAAACGCACGCCCGAGGCGCACCAGGCCGTGCTCGAACGCTTCCGTCGGGTTCGCAGCCGCGGGCAGTTCGAGCCTCCGAGTCTGGCAGGGACGATCATCTTTCCGGGATTCGACGGCGGCGGCGAGTGGGGCGGGGCGGCCTTCGACCCGGAGTCCGGCCTCTTTTACGTCAACTCCAACGAGATGGCCTGGATTCTGCGGCTCGTCGAACGGCCCAAGCCGAAGCCTCTGCCCAGCGGCAAGAGTTTGTATGCCAGCCACTGCGCGAGTTGTCATCAGAGCGATCTGCGCGGCACTCCGCCGGAGTTCCCGTCGTTGGTCGGCCTTGGCCGCAAGTACAGCGAGTCGGAGATCAGGACGTTGATCCGGAGCGGCGCCGGGAGGATGCCCGGATTTTCTTCGCTCGGCAGCGAAGCCATCCAAGCGATCACCCGTTACCTGATCACCGGCCAGGACACTAAGGCTGTGGCCGGGAACGCCACTCCTTCCCCGATAGATTTGAAATACACGATTGATGGCTACAACAAATTCCTAGACCCCGATGGCTACCCCGCAGTGGAGCCGCCGTGGGGGACGCTGAACGCGATCGACCTCAGCAAGGGTGAGATCGTGTGGCAGATTCCGTTTGGAGAGTACCCGGAACTGGCGACCAAGGGGGTACGAAACACGGGAAGTGAAAACTACGGCGGTGGCGTGGTCACGGCCAGCGGGCTGCTGTTCATCGGGGCCACGAACTACGACAAGAAATTCCGCGCCTTTGACAAGACGACCGGGAAGCTGCTGTGGGAGACGACGCTGCCGGCCTCCGGGAACGCCACGCCGGCAACTTATGAAGTGAACGGGCGGCAGTTCGTGGTGATTGCGGCCGGGGGCGGCAAAGGGGGAGCGCCGTCTGGGGGAACCTACGTGGCCTTCGCGCTGGGGAAAGATGGGCAGTGAGGGGTCAGTAACTGTCAAGCATCATTTTTACTTTTGCGTAAATATTTCTTCGGCGTTAGTATTGGGGCTAAGGTGCGGAAGGAGAATACAGATGGCAGAAGATAACAGCACAGAAGACCTCTCAGTCCCCGACCTGCTCCGTCACATTATGGCGCAGCTCATCTCAATGGACGGGCGCCTGCAAGCTCTTGAGGCCAAGCCTTACGATACTAGGCCGATCTGGGAGCAGGCACTTAAAGAGATCCTGGAGGCACGCGCCGAGACGCGTGAGCAATTCCAGCAAGTCAATGAACAATTCCAGCAAATCCATGAACGCCTAGAAATCATCGAGTTCAAGCTTGGGGCGCTGAACGATGGCCTCTTGACCATGCGCGCCGACCAAAAGCGCCTCGACAAGCGCGTCACCAAGCTCGAAGGAGAGCAGGCTTGAGCGATGCCCATCCGAGAGGCGTAAAGTTACTGACACACCGGACGAGCCAGCGGGATTCCCGCATCAATTCGGGATTTGGGCCAGGGCTTTGGCGGCCCGCCAGAGGAAGTCGCCGAGTTGGAAGGGCAGTCGGGGAAGTTCATTGAACGGGCCGCCAGTGCCGACGGTGCCTTCGATTGCGTTCGGCCAGTGGTGGTGAAAGTCCTTGAGCAATTTGATCGGGTCACGGATGGCGGTAGCTACTTCGACGACGCCGCGGGTACGGCGTCGCAGCTCCCATTGCTTGAGGGCCGCGGGGACAAACCAGCTCGGCAAGCGCTCGGCCCTCTCGGCGGCCGGGGTGCCGTCTACCTTCGCGCCGAGGAGTTGATGCGCCAGGCCGAGGGTGCACGCGACCCAGTCTGCCCGCCGCTGATTCCAGCCCAGGCAGCGGTCCCAATCGAAATCGGCGGGCCGGGACTCCAGCGCCACGGCGATATCGCAGAGCCACAGGGGGCGCCACGCCCCGTGACGCAGGAGGTGCAAGCAGAGGATGCGGAGTTCGTCCTCCGGCGCCAGCACCCGCACCTCGACACTGCCGAGCCTGACCGCTCGCGAGCGGGCGAATAATTCATCGAACCCGCAGCCGTCCAACTTTTCCGAGCCGCGGTGCAAATCCACATAATACTTCCTGCCCTCCGGGCCCTTCAACACGCCCTGTGCCGCCCGGTACTGCTCCGGCCGCACGCACAGGTCGATGTCGCCGTAGGGGCGCAGGCCCGGCTCCGGATAGAGCCGGGCGATGGCCCAGCCCTTCACCAGCAGCGGCTCAATACCGGCCGAGTAGAGGAGTGGGAGGACCTCTTGGATGTCGCGCTCGTGAAGGCCGGCCTGAAGGGTATGGAGCCGGTAAGCTTGCTGAAGCTGCACGGCCGCGGGAGAGGCGCGCAAGTCGGAATGGCGGAGTCGCCACCAGCCCAATGCCGCGGCCCCCGATTCAAGCAGCAGCGGAGCAATCGCCTTCAGCTCTTGAGCAGTAATCTCCGGCGGTGGCGGAGGACAACGCCAAGCGCCGGCCAGCACTGCCGCCACTAAGGCGCCGGGCAACTCGGCGCTCGTTTCAATTTGGGAATTGATGGGCCGCATTCTTAAAGCAGATGACGATTGAGGGTGCGGTGCCATACGGAGAGCGTGAGCGCAATAGCCTGAGGTTAAGAAATCCGTGATTTCAAATCTCAAATTCGGAATTTCAGATCCGGAGCTTCGCGGATCAGGCTCCCGACGGAACCGCAGGTCGCTCACGCTCCCCATACTGCACCCGCCGGTACAGCTCCTCAACGTCTTGCACCAGCCGCTCCTTGGAGAGTCGCGCCCTGACAAACGCACGCCCGCGCTCCCCCATCTCGCGGCGCAGGTCGGGACGCTGGATCAAGTAACTCAACGCGCGGGCGAAGGCCACGGCGTCGCGGCTCGGCGCCGTGGCCCCGTGCTCCCAAATCGAGAACCCATCGGAGGTCTCTCGGCGCGCGCCCATCAGATCGACCACGCCGCCGACCTCTGTCGCTACCACCGCACAGCCTTGGTTCATCGCCTCGATCAGGGCCACTGGCGTCCCCTCATTGAGCGAGGTGAGGGCGACCAGGTCGAAGTCCTGATAGAGCGAAGCGGCGTCCTGGCGGAAGCCGGCGAAACTCACCCGGTCGCCGACCCCCAGTTTGCCCGCGAGCGACTCCAGCTCCGTGCGCAGGTGGCCGTCGCCGACGATCACGAAGCGGGGGCGTGGGCTTGTCTCCATCGGAGCCTTGAGCAAGAGCGCCGCGGCCTCCAGTAGCATGACGTAATTCTTCACCTCGCACAGCCGGCCGACGCTGCCGACGAGCAACTCGCCCTCTACCACTCCGAGTTCTTCGCGCAGGCAGAAGTGATGGCCGTCCCCCTCGTTGAAGTCGATGCCGAGCGGGATCACCTTGAACTGCTCGGGCCGGCCGACGCCGTAGCGCCCGGAGATCTCTCGGCGCTGCTGTTCGCTGATAACGATGATGCAGTCGGTGGCGATGCGGGCCAACGCACGTTCGATGGCCAGGAAGAGGCGCGTCTTATTCTTGCCGTAGTAACTGTGAAAGATGTGGCCGTGATAGGTATGGATGATGCGACACTCACGCGGGCGGAGCCAGAGGGCCGAAGGCGTGGCCCACTTGTAGATCGCCGCCGCGATCCGGCCGACCGCGCCGGCTTTCGCCTTGTGCGTGTGCACGATCTGTGGCTTCAGCCTCCAGAGCTGACCGACGAGCTTCGCGATCACGATCACGTCCCGCAGGCTCAGCTCCCGGCTCAGCTCCTTGATCACGACCGGCTCGAGCGCCGCGGCCCGTGCGAAGTAACTCATGTCGCCTTCCTCCGGCGGGACGGTGCCGGTAATGAGCACCGTCTCAAACCTCTCGGCGCTCAGCCCGGCCGAGAGCCAGACGACATGCTTGGCCGGCCCGCCGATGTTGAGCCGGTCGATAATGCGGACGACGCGGACGGGAGGAAGCGCAGAGGCCGAGGCCGTCTCGAGACCATTTTCGCTGCTCTCCGCCTTACTCACTATTCTCAATTTGAGGGAGGTCATATCCTCTGCGCCCTGGGTACGCACGCTTCCAGCGTGCCAGGCTTTCTGCTGGCGAATCAGTACCGCGAGCGGTAGCGAGCGTGGCTCCCGCAATGAGACAAGTCCGAGAGCCACGCTCGCTACCGCTCATAAGCGCCAAGTTAAGAGATAAGTAAGTCATGATCTTCATGTTAAGCAGCTTGCTTGAGTTCCATCTCGCCCTCTGCCACCGGGCGTTGCAACCAACAG
>Ga0070707_100000635_pt1 | contig 35108 bp, 38 predicted proteins | sample KBSK5502metaG_FD_65468 | JGI IMG/M metagenome (GOLD analysis project Ga0070707, IMG submission 65468) | Corn, switchgrass and miscanthus rhizosphere microbial communities from Kellogg Biological Station, Michigan, USA - KBS K5-50-2 metaG | ecosystem: Host-associated > Plants > Roots >... | reverse complement strand
GCCGGGGATCTTGCCCGCCGCGTACATGCGCTCCTCGACGTCGACCGTGAGCGGAAAGAAGTCCGCGCCCTCGCGCGGCTCCATCCGGCCCTGTGCGGTCGCCAGCACCATCGTCTCGCCGGAGCGGACGACGACGGCACCATCCGCCTGCTTCGCCAGCTTGCCGGTCTCGAACGTAATCTCGCGCCCGCCGACAGTCACGCTGACGTCGGCCTGGCGCTCAGTGGCAATTGCCATCAGTTGTCCTCCACTCTGCTTTTGCGGGAGAGTGGGGACTCGAGTCAGCGTCGTCAACGGCGCTCGCTCGAATCTCCACCCTTCCACGTTTATCCCGTGCCAGGCTTCAGCCTGGCGTGGGCATCCATTTTACGGGACTACCTCCGCAGCCCCAGTTCCTTGATCAGTGCGCGGTACCCCTCCAGGTCGTGTTTCTGGAGATAGGTCAGGAAGCGCCGTCTGCGCCCGACGAGCTTCAGCAGCCCGCGACGGGAGTAGTGATCCTTCGGGTGCGCCCGCAGGTGCTCCGTCAGGTCGTTGATGCGCTTCGTGAGGAGTGCGACCTGCACCTTGGTCGACCCCGTGTCGGTGTTGCTCGCCCCGTGTTGCTGGACGATCTCCTGCTTGACTTCCTTCGTTAGGCCCATCTCACCTCCATCGTCGTCAGTCCCAGCAATCCGCCGGAAGCAGGCGGAAAGCCGCGGCTGCGGTCGACGAAGAGGGTAGCAACGATGCGGGTTACTTGAGCAGGAGCTTGCCGATGCGCCGCTGCGCGATGAACAGTCCGCAGGCCCCGAGGACGAAGAGATAGCCGACGTTCCCGACCTGAGGCCAGCCGACGGTCCCGAGGTTGAGCGCTCGCAAGAGCTGCACGGCGTGGTACAGCGGCGAGAAGCGAACGATCCACTGGATCGCATTCGGATACGTGGTGATCGGGAAGAACGTCGCGGAGAACAGGAACAAAGGCAGCTGCACGAGGCCGATCAGCTCGAAGTCCTGCCAGGTGCGCATGAACGTTGTGGCCGCGACGCCGAGGCCCGCGAATGCGAAACCGATCACGATCGCACCCGGCAGCGCAAGCAGGCCCCAGGCCGACTGGATCAGGCCGAGGGCTCCGGCCACCGCCATGAACGAGATCGCGTAGAGGAACCCTCGGAAGAGCGCCCACGCGGTCTCCCCCACGGCGACGTCGGCCGGCTCGATCGGCGTCGAGAGCACCGCGTCGTAGGTCTTCATGTACTTGAGCTTCCAGAACACGTTCGTCGCGTCGTAGATCGCGCCGTTCATAGCTGCGGAGGCCAGCAGCGCCGGCGCCACGAAGCTCGCATAGTCGACGAGCCGTCCACCTGGGAGCGGGACCTTCCCGACGAAATGCCCGAGCCCGATGCCCATCGAGAAGAGGTAGAAGAGCGGCTCGAAGACACCGGAGAAGATGACCATCCACGAGCGGCGGTACACCATCAGGTTGCGCTCGAAGAGCAAGCGGCCCCGGCTGCCGACAAATGCGGCGGTGCTCACTTCAGCAGCCTCTCCGCATAGGTGCGCTGTGCCCAGATCAGGCCGATCAGGACGAAGAGGAGGAGATAGGCCGCATGCAACAACGCGGGGACGATGTGCACGTGGCCGAGGGTGAACATGCGGCAGAGCTCGACCCCGTGCCAGAGTGGCGTTGCGTAGGCAAGCCATTCGAACGGCAGCGGCAGCCGTGAGACCGGAAAGAACGTTCCCGAGAAGAGAAACATCGGCACGACGATGAAGCGATTGACGGGCACGAAGGCGGCGTCCGACTCGACCGTCGCGGCGTACGCCGCAAATGGGGTCGTGAAGGCCGCGCCGAGCAGAACGGCGGCGGGTAACGCGAGGATTCCGAGCGGTGAATCGACCGCCCCGAAGACCGCGATGACCACGAGATACACGGCGCTGGTCCCCGCGACGCGTGCGGTCATCCAGAGTTGATGGCCAAGCACGATGTCTCGCGTTCCGAGTGGAGTCGCCAGCATCGCGAAGTACTGGCGCGTCCACTTGATCGACCCCATCACCGGCCACGAGGACTCGCCCGCGGCGACGGTCATGGCTGTCGCGGCAAGCATCCCGGGCGCCACGAAGTGGAGATAGGGGACGCCGAGCGAAGCGCCACTGGACTTGTTCACGAGCGTCCCCAGTCCGACGCCGAGCGCGCCGAGATAGAACACGGGGTTGACGATGCTCGTGATCGCCGTGCCACGCCAGACGCGCCGATATTGCATCAGCCAGTACTCGAACACCCGCAGGGGTAGGGCCATAGAGCTCACTCGTCCACCAACGTCCGACCTGTCAGGTGCAGGAAGACGTCCTCGAGCGTGGAGCGTCGCACGAGCACACTGTCGGGCTCGAGACCCAGCTCGTGAACGTTCGAGGCGGTCGCGTCCCCGTTGTCTGTGTAGAGCAGCAGCCGGTCCGGCAACGCTTCGAGCCTGCGCACGAAGCCATCGGTGCGCGTGGAGAGCTCGACCGCAACTTCCTCCGGGCGATTCTCCTCACGGAAGCGAAGCTCGACGACCTCGCGCGTGGAATAGCGGCGGATCAGGTCGAGGGGCGATCCCTCGGCGGCGATCTTGCCCTTGTCCATGACGACTAGTCGGTCGCAGAGCTGCTCGGCCTCGTCCATGTAGTGCGTCGTGAGGATCAGCGTGACGCCGCGCTGCTTCAGCCGGAACAGCCGGTCCCAGACCGTATGCCGTGCCTGCGGGTCGAGCCCGGTCGTCGGCTCGTCCAGCAGCATCACTTCGGGATCGTTCACGAGCGAGCGCGCGATCGTGAGCCGCCGCTTCATGCCGCCCGATAGCGGCTCGACCTTGTCGTTCGCCCGTTCGTTCAGCTGGACGAAGTCGATCAGCTCGTCGGCGCGCCGGCCGAGGTCGCCGCGTGGCAAACCGAAGTAACGGCCGTAGATGATGATGTTCTCCCGGACCGTGAGCTCCATGTCGAGCGTGTCCTGCTGCGGGACGACGCCGAGCCGGGCGCGAATCTCGGGGCCTTGCGTGACCGGGTTCAGCCCGAGGATGCTGAGCGTTCCTCCTGACGGCGGCGAGACGCACCCGATCATGCGCATGGTCGAGGTCTTGCCTGCACCGTTCGGTCCCAGAAAACCGAAGGCCTCCCCACGCTGCACGTCGAAGTCAACCCCATCCACTGCGAGGAGCTGGTCGAAGCGTTTCACCAGTCCGCGGGCATGCACCAGCGGCAGCTGCTCGGTTGCATCAGCCACCCCTGCAACCTACCGACCGTGCCGGTCCGTGTAGTTGCGCGGTAGCGTCTCGGTCGATGCACGCGGCTGTTGCTGGCGGCCACCCGGCGACGGTGGCTGCGGGAATCGAGATCCTCGAGGACGGAGGCAACGCTGCCGACGCTGCCGTCGCAGCCTGCCTTGCGTCGTGCGTCGCCGAGACGGTGATGACGGGCCTGCTCGGCGGCGGCCATGCCGTCTACTTCGACGTTGCGAGCGGGCGAGCTCGCAATCTCGACTGCTTCGTCGCCGTGCCCGGGCTGGGCGTACCTCCGCAGGAGGCGGAACTGATCCACCTCGACGTTCCCTTTGGCGCAGAACTCGTTCACTACGCGGTCGGACCGGCCTCGTGCGCAGTGCCCGGGCTGCCGGCGGGCCTCGAGGCGCTCTCGCGCGAGCACGGGCGGCTGCCGTGGGGCCGGCTGGTCGAACCTGGGCTCCGGCTCGCGCGCGACGGCGTCGACTTTCCTCCCGCGCACGCCGCGTGCCTCGCGATGCTCGCGCCGGTGATGACGATGAACGAAGGCGCAAGGATCTACGCTCCGGGCGGCGAGTTGCTGCAGGCCGGCGCTCGGCTCGAACAACCCGGACTGGTGGCGGCGCTCGAGGCGCTCGCCCAGGACGACTCCGCGGTGTACAGCGGCACGCTCGCCGCTGAGCTGCTCGGTCTCTCCGAGGAGCGGGGCGGTCTCCTCACTCGCGCGGACTTCGACGCGTACGAACCGCGCTGGACCGATCCGATCGAGCTCGCCTATGCCGGTGGACGGCTTGCCACGCGTAGCGGTCTATCGGCGGTGCCCGAAACCGTGCAGCGCCTGCCTCGCCTCAACGATCTCGACGACACAGAACGCGTTCTCGCACTGTTCGACGCCTTCGGTACGGCAGCCGATCTGCACGGCGACACGACGAACGTGTCGGTCGTCGATCGAGAGGGGAACGCGTGCGCCTTCACCTCCAGCCTCGGGCTCGGGTCCGGGGACTTCGTCCCGGGGCTCGATCTCCACCTCAACAGCATGCTCGGCGAAGCCGATCTCCTCAGGGGCCGGCTCGAGCCCGGTGCGCGCATGCAGAGCATGATGGCCCCGCTACTCGCGTTCGACGGTGACGGCCTCTCGCTTGCGGCCGGCGCGGCCGGCGGGACGCGCCTCAGGACCGCGCTGCTCACCGTCGTGACGGGCGTCCTCGACGAAGGCCTCCCGGCCGGCGCCGCAGTGGAACGCCCGCGGTTTCATGCTGCGCTCGACGTGGTCAACGCCGAACCCGGCGTGGACGAAGCCGCGCTCGAGCGGCTCGAATCCGAGGGGTGCAAGGTCAGGCGCTGGCCGGCGCCGCACCACTATTTCGGCGGCGTCAGCGTCGTCAGCCGTGCTGGTGCGGCAGGCGATCCGCGTCGAAGTGGGGCGGCTGCCACGACTCGCTGAAGACGGCAGTGCGCGCGCCGACCCACCCCACGTAGCCGCAGTCGGGACACCCTGGGTTCTCCTGAACCGTGCCCCCGCCTGACGGCTTGGCGTAGACCGCCCCGCACTCGAGACAGCGGACGGTCTCGAGCACCGTCAGGTTGGGTTGGCCTCCCGATTCGGATCTCACGTGGAAGAAGATTCCGCTCTTTGCGGAAACTTGCGTGCCGCTCGCTGGGGCCGTCTGCCGCCTACCCGGGCCGCTTCGCGGCGCGGGTCTGCTCTACGTCGCGAGCGATCTGAGCAACCAGCTCGTCCTCGCTCGAGAACGCACGTTCCTCACGCAGCCGCTGCCAGAGCTCGACCACGAGGCGCCGACCGTAGAGATCGCCGGTGAAATCGAGGAGATGCGGCTCGATCCGGCGTTCGCCGCCTCCGTAATGGGGATTCACCCCGATCGAGATCGCTGCGCGATGGCTGAGCGCGAAGCCGGCGTAGATGCCGTATCCCGGGACGAGGAGCTCGGGGGAGACGGAGAGGTTTGCCGTCGGATAGCCGAGCGTCCCGCCTCGTTGGTCTCCGAGGACGACCGTCCCCTCGAGCTCGGGCGGTCGCCCCAGCAACCCCGCGGCGGCCGCGACGTCACCTTCTCGGAGGAGGCGGCGGACCTGCGTCGACGACACGCCCTCGAGGGTCGGAACGGTCCGGACGTCGAAGCCCAGGCTCTGGAGCAGGGCGGCGTCGCCGGCGGCCGCACGTCCGAAGCGGAAGTTCTCGCCGACGACGATGACGTTCGCGCCGATCTGTCGCAGCACCGATTCGGCGAACTCCGCCGGCTCCCGCGCCGCGAGCTCGGCTGTGAACTCCACGACGAGGACCTCGTCGACGCCCGCCTCATCGAGCAGCTCGAGGCGGCGTTCGAGCGTCGAGAGGAGCTCGACTCTGTTTCCCAGCACGAGCCGAGGATGTGGCCAGAAGGTCACGACCGTCACTGGTCCCCCCGCAGCCCGCGCCGTTTCCAGCACGCGAAGATGCCCGCGATGGACGCCGTCGAAGCTGCCGATCGCCGCGACACACTCTGCCGCAGCGAGCTCCTCTGGACGGTGAGCCACCTTCACAGTCGCGCGAGTGCCTCGTCGGCTGGGATGAACCGTTCGGGATCGGCTTCGTCGACCGAGAAAGGACCGATCTCGACTCGACGAAGGGTCCGACAGTGGCCGCCGAGAGCGTCTGCAATCGCCCGGACATACGTCCCGGAGCTGACACGAAGATCGAGCCGCACCTCGTTGCCGCTATACGCGATGACTTCGAGCGTCTCCACACGCGAGCGTCGCAGCGGCATCTCCACGGCAATTCCGCGACGGGCGAGCTTGTAGGCGCGCTCGCCGCCGATCTTCACGGCCGACGCGGCCGGGATCGGCAGCTCGATCTCACCGCGGAGGCCCTCGAGCCGCCGTTCCAACTCTGCTCGAGTCGGCGGCTCCAGGCGCTCGCCGACCTCTCCCTCCGGATCCCCGGTCGTGGTCCGCGCCGTCAGATCCACGTCGGTCAGATAGCGCTTGTCGAGGCCGACGAAGCATGAAGCCAGCTTAGTTGCCGAACCGGACAACAAGAGCAACAGTCCAGTCGCAAAAGGGTCGAGAGTCCCGGCGTGGCCGGTGCGCGCGCCGGTTCGCCGGCGCAGATCGGAGACGAGCGCAAAGGAGGACGGGCCGGCCGGCTTGTCCACGAGGACGATGCCGGCGGGATTAAGCGCGCGAGGAGGCAAGGAACTCTCGGCGCACGAAGTCCGTGATCTCCTCGATCGACGCCTCGCTGGAAAAGCCCGCGGCCTGACGGTGTCCGCCTCCGTCCGACTTGCGCGCGATCGCCGAGACGTCGAGCTCGTCGATGCTCGCTCGCAGGCTGACTCGTCTGGCCGGGCCGTCCTGGCGGGGAGGCTCGCGGATGAGGACGGCCATGTCGGCACCTTCCACTGCTCGCAGAAAATCGATGATCCCTTCGGAGTAAGGCTCCGGGGCACCGACTTCGGCGAAGTCGGTGCGAAGCAGATAGGAGACGACGATGCGTCCACCCTCGAAGACCTGTGCACGCTCTAGAGCACGCGCAAGCAGCTTGAGCTTCGCGAACTGCACCGACTCGTAGACGCCCTGGAACACACGGTGGACGTCAGCGCCCGCCTCCACCAGCTCGGCCGCCAGGCGTAGGGCCTTGGGCGTCGTGTTCGTGTATTGAAACCGGCCCGTGTCGGTGACGAGCGCGATGTAGAGAGCCTCGGCGATGTCGGGCGTCAGCTTGACGCCGAGCTCGCGGAAGACGTCGCGAAGCACCTCCCCGGTCGAAGAGGCATCGGCGACGATCAGGTTGATCCGGCCGAACCTCGTGTTGTCGTGGTGATGATCGATATTGATCGAGAGCGGCACGCGGCCCAGCACCTCCGGGTCGGCGATCCGGCTCTCGTTGGCGCAGTCGACGGCGAGCAGGACGCGCTCCGCCACGTCATCCGGCCAGCGCCGCTCGAGCTCACCGAGCGGCATGAACCCGTACTCGCCCGGCAGCGGCGCGTCGCCGTGGAGCACCATGACGGTGTCCGTACCCAGCTGCTCCAGCGCGAGGTTGGCCGCGAGGAGCGAGCCAAGGGCGTCTCCGTCCGGATTCTCGTGCGTCGTGAGGACGAACCGGTCGTGTTCGCGAATCGCGTCCGCGACCGCAGTCAGTTCACTCGCTGTCGTCTGGGGCGAGCTCATCGATCAGCTTTGTCATGCGGACCCCACGTTCGACCGACGGATCGTACTCGAAGGCAAGTTGGGGAGTCCGTTTCAGGCGCAGTTCACGCCCGAGCTGTGCCTGCAGCAACGAACGCGCCGCTTCGAGCCCGGCGAGCGTCTGTGCACGTTTTCGTTCCGCCCCGAGCACGGAGAGATAGACCCGCGCGTGTCGAAGATCCGACGAGGTCTCCACCCCGGTGATCGTGACGAAGCCGATGCGAGGGTCCTTCAGCTGTCCGATCGACTCCGACAGGACTTGGCGAACCGATTCGTTGACGCGGCGCATGCGATCGGGCATAGGGATATTCAAGCGCGTGGACGCTCTTCTCCTCGTCCTCGTCGGAGTCTGGTGCTTCGCCACCGCACTCATGGGGGTCGCTGCTGGCGCGCCGTCGGGCTCGTCCTGCTCGTGGCCGGCGCCGCCACGATCGTCCAGGGCATCGTCTAGTCGAGCGTCACCACATCGCGCTCCGCTCGGACGAGCTCGAACTCCTGGCCGGCCAGGTAGCGCTCGGCCTCGTCGAGAAGCTTCTCGGCCTCGCGATACTCTCGTGCGACGCAGGAGAGGGTGAGCCGCGTCCGCTGCCACAGCTCGTGGTGATCGACCTCGGCGACCGACGCTCCGAACCGATTTTGCAGCTGGGCCTTCGCGGACTTGACGTACTTCCGCTTTCCCTTCAGCGAGCCGGACTCGGGAAAGTGCAGCTCGACGGTGAGGATGCCGATGTAGCCCGCGCCCATGTCCGGGCTCCGAGCGGCTACGACGTGGAGGCGGTGGCGGCCGGCGGCTGATCGAGCGTCGTCCGCTCGATCTCCCGGGTCTCGAACGCCTCGATGATGTCGCCCTCTTTGACGTCGTTGAAGCCGTCGAGGAGGATCCCGCACTCGAAGCCTTCCACGACCTCGCGCGCGTCGTCCTTGAACCGCTTGAGCTGAGCGATCGTCGTCTCGATGACGACCGTGCCGTCGCGGATGACGCGCGCCTGCGCGGAACGGCGGATGACACCGCTCGTGACCATGCAGCCGGCAATCGTTCCGAGACGGGAGACCTTGAAGAGCGCACGCACCTCGGCTTCGCCGAGCGTCTCTTCTTTCTCCACGGGCTTCAGCATTCCGACGAGTGCCTGCTCGATGTCTTCGGTCAGCTGGTAGATGACGCGGTACGTGCGGATCTCGACGCCCTCGCGCTCGGCGAGCGTGCGTGCTTCCGCATTCGGCCTCACGTTGAAGCCGACCACCGTCGCGCCGGAGGCCGACGCGAGCATGATGTCGCCCTCGGTGATGCCACCCACGCCCTGGTGGATGACATTGACGCGCACCTCCGGGTGCTGGATCTTGCCCAGCTCGGAGACGGCCGCCTCGACGGAGCCGACCACGTCGCCTTTCAGGACCAGGTTCAGGTCCTGGACCGCACCGGCCTCGATCTGTTCGAAGAGACTCTCCATCGAGACGCCTCTCGACCCCTGCGCAAGTTGTTCGCGACGAAGCCGCTCGCCACGCGCGTTTGCAAGCTCGCGCGCGCGCCGCTCGTTCTCCACCACTCGTCCGAGCTCGCCGGCGGGTGGCGGCTTGTCGAAGCCCAGGATCTCGACCGGATCGCCTGGGCGGGCGTCCTTCACCTTGTCGCCGCGGAAGTTGTAGAGCGCACGCACCTTCCCCCAGGCGTCGCCGGCGACGATCGCGTCTCCCACGCGCAGGGTGCCGCGGTGGATGAGCATCGTCGCCACCGGGCCGCGACCGACGTCGAGGCGCGACTCGATGATGGGGCCCGAGGCCTCGGCGGTGGGGTTGGCCGTCAGCTCGAGCTCGGCGTCCGCGACGAGCAAGACTTTCTCCAGCAGGTCGTCGAGGTTCTGAGTCTCTCGGGCCGAGACGTCCGAGAACTGCGTCGTCCCTCCCCACTCCTCCGGCTGCAGGCCCTCCGTCGACAGCTCGCTGCGCACGCGGTTCGGATCGGAGTCCGGAACGTCGATCTTGTTCACAGCGACGACGATCGGCACGTCGGCCGCGCGCGCGTGGGAGATCGACTCTTTCGTCTGTGGCATCACGCCGTCGTCCGCTGCAACCACGAGCACCGCGATGTCGGTGACCTTCGCGCCTCGCGCCCGCATCGCGGTGAAGGCTTCGTGACCCGGCGTGTCGAGAAACGTGATCCGGCGGCCGTTGTGCTCCGCCTGATACGCACCGATGTGCTGGGTGATCCCGCCCGCCTCCGTTGCCACGACGGAGGTCTTGCGGATGGCGTCGAGCAGCGTGGTCTTGCCGTGGTCGACATGGCCCATGATCGTGACCACCGGTGGGCGCGGCACGAGATCGGCCTCGCTGTCCTCGTAGCTTTCAGGCTCCTCGTCCTCGTCCGCCGCGTGCCTGATCGTGAACTCGCGCTCGGGGGCGAGTTCCGCGGCGATCAGCTGGACTTCGTCGTCGGCCAGGGTCTGCGTGATCGTCACGGCCTTGCCGAGACCCATCATGAACATGATGATCTTGGGCGCCGGCACGCCGAGGGCCTGCGAGAGGTCGCGGACGGTCACGCCTGACGGCACCGTGATCGGCCCGCTCGGGGCGACGACTTCGCGTGGCGTCTTGGGCCGTGCGGCCTCGCGCTCCCGCTGCTGCTGGCGAGCGTCGCGTGGGCGCGCAGCCGCGTTGTCGATCACAACTCGGCGCTTGCGCCGTTGACCCGCGCCGCCCTGGCGGGGGCGCATGGGCCGATTGGGTCTATTTGAGCCTGATTCGTTGGCCATCAGATGTTCAAGTGTAGAGGGATGCGAGTTTCTGATCGATCCGGACGGTCTTCCTGAGCGTCCTGTTGAAGGCCCGCCGCGAGACCGCGCGCTCGAAGCATGCGAGCCGGCGGCAGGTGTAGGCCCCCCGACCGGGAATCCCCGTCCCCGGCACGAGTTGTCCGTCCGCTGCCGCAAAGCGCAGAAGCTGCCCCTGAGGGGCCTTCCGCCCGCAGCCGATGCAGCTTCTGATCGGCTCGCTCACGCAGCCGGCGGATGCTCCTCGGTGTCGCCTTCGGGAGACGCCTCCTCGATCGGAATCCCGGCGGGAACCTGCTCCACGGCTGCAACGCCCGTTGCATCGTCGGCTACAGCTTCGACCACGACCTCGCCGGCCTCGGCTGCGACGGTTGCCTCCTCTGCCTCTGCGGCCACCGCCACCGGAGCCTCGACCGGCTCCGAGCCATTCCCGTCCTGGAGCGCGAGCGCCTGGTGCGCGGGGAGCCCGCAATAACGGGAGCCGGGCAGGGCCTCGTTGGGGCAACGCTTGCCGTTCGAGAGCACCGCCGAGCAACGGCCGGTGAACTCTTCGCCTTCGCTGCCGCCGCCGTAGGCTGCGGCGGCTTCCGCCTGCGCGAACTCGGTGTCGGACTGGATGTCGACCTTCCACCCGGTCAGGCGCGCGGCCAGGCGTGCATTGAGACCTTCCTTGCCGATTGCGAGGGCGAGCTGGTCGTCGGGAACGATGACCGTCGCCTCCTTCGTCTCGTCGTCGACGAGGACCTCACGCACCCGTGCGGGCGAGAGCGCTTTCGCGACGAATCGAGCCGGCTCCGGATTCCAGGGGATGATGTCGATCTTCTCGCCGCGAAGCTCGGACACGACCATGCGCACGCGCGACCCTCGCGGGCCGACACACGCGCCGACCGGGTCGACGCCCTGGGCGTGCGACTCGACGGCGATCTTCGACCGGTACCCCGGCTCGCGCGCCACGCCGCGGATCTCGACGAGCCCGTCTGCGATCTCCGGGACTTCCAGCTCGAACAGCGTCTTGATCAGCTCGGGATCACGTCTCGACAGGATCACCTGCGGTCCCTTCGTGCCGGACCGGACCTCCGTGATCACCGCCTTGATCCGTGAGCCCTGTTCGTAGCGCTCGCCGTCGACCTGCTCCGAACGCGGCAGGAGTGCCTCGACCTTGCCGAGGTCCACGAGGACGTTGTTGCGATCGCCGGCCTGCTGGACGATCCCGGTGACGACTTCGGTGACGCGGTCGACGTACTCGTCGTACATCATCGCGCGCTCTGCCTCACGGATGCGCTGCAGGATCACCTGCTTCGCAGTCTGCGCGGCGATACGTCCGAAGTTCTCGGGAGTGACGTCCTCACGCTTGATCAGGTGCTCGGGCACGTCGGACCAGTCGACATCGAGGTCGTCGTCCGAGATCAGCGTGTGGGAGCGCTCTCCCGTCTCCACTTCGAGCGCCTCGAGCTCCTCGAGCTTGCGCTCACGCGCTTCCTCGATCAGGCGCTCCTCGATGTCCGGGGGCAACTCCACCGCAAAGACGCGGAAATCGCCCTGCTCGTCGATTTCGACGATCGCATGGCGCGCGGCTCCGGGCATCTTCTTGTACGCGGCGAGCAGGGCATCTTCGAGCGCTGCCACCAGGGTGCCGCTCTCGATTCCCTTCTCCCGCTCGATGTCTCGAACGGCCTCGACGATTTCCTGGCTCATCTCTTCCCCGCTTCCTCGATCAGATTGCCCCGCACGATCGCGTCATACGGGATGTCCACGGACTCGGCTTCGGTCTTCACGGTCACCGTCCGCTCGCCCGCTGCGACGACCTCGCCGCGCACTCGGTTTCGCTCTTCCGTACGTAGCGCGACACGGCGGCCGACGGCGGCGCGGAAATGAGCTGGCTTACGGACTGGCCGCTCGAGGCCCGGCGACGAAACGTCGACGGAGTACTGGCGGAGGTAGTCCCGCAGCACATTGGTGACGCGCTCGCAGAGCGCATGGTCGACGCCCTGGACGTGATCCACGTACACCGTGAACCGCTCAGGGCTCGTGAGCTCGACTGCGAGCACCTCCGTGCCCGGAAGCGCGCTCTCGACCTTCGGTGCAATCTCCCGCGTCAGTTGCCTCTCCTTGTCGTGTGTTGCTGCCATTCCCGCCCTTGCTCCTGTCACAAAAAATGGGCCCGCAGGCCCACTTCGCGAACAGCTCGAAATGTGGTATTTGCAGGATAGCAAGCGAATCAGGCTCGAGCACGGCCATTTTTGGCCTGGTTGAGCGGGAAACGGTTCTCGAGGCGTCTCTGTTCGGTCAGTCGAGGACGATCGTCACCGGGCCGTCGTTCACGAGCGTGACCGCCATGCGCGCGCCGAACACCCCGGTTTCGACCGGGACGCCCTCGGCGGCGAGGGCCCTGCAGAACTCCTCGTAGAGCGGTTCGGCCCGTTCGGGCGGCGCGGCATTCGTGAAGCTCGGGCGGTTGCCTTTGCTCGTGTCCGCGACGAGCGTGAACTGGCTCACCACGAGCGCCGACCCGCCTGTCTCGACTGCGCTGTACGCGAACTTGCGTTGTTCGTCCTCGAAGATCCGTAGTCGCGCCACCTTGCGCGCCAAAGCGTTCGCCTCCCGCGGCCCGTCCTCGCGGTCGATCCCGAGCAGAACGACGAGTCCGGTGCGGATCTCACCGGCCACCCGACCCTCGGCTACGACGCTGGCTTCGGAAACCCGCTGGCAGACGGCCCGCATCGCGCCGGATTTCTGTCAGTTACCGGAACCGGCCGCGTCCTCGTCGACGGCTCCGGGCTCAGTGGCCTCGTCTTCATCTTGGTCGAGGTCGAGGATGCGCGACGCGTAGTGCTCGTTCTGGGGTCGCAGCGAGCTCGCGAGCTTGTAGTGGCCATTTGCTTCCGACTGCTTGCCCTGCTTCTCCAATGCGCGCCCGAGCGCGTAGTGGGCGTAGTGGTCGGCCGGCGACAGGTCGAGCATGACCCGGAACTCCCGCTCGGCCTCTTGATAGCGCTGAATCCGCAGGTACGCGATCCCGAGCGCCTCCCGAATCGACGCCTTCTCGGGCTCACGCCGCTTGGCCTTCTCGAGCGCGACGGTCGCTTGAGCGGCCCGCCCTTTCTTCAGGTGGTCCCGCCCTTGCTGATAGAGGTCGTAGGTCTCGCTCATGTCGCTCGCAGATAGAGAAAATTCTCCTCCACCAAGTCAAGCGGATACGTCAAATCCCGTGTCTTCCCGATCTCCACTGCGATAACCGTCTCACCCGCCCCGATGGCCGCCTGAAAGGCGTGTTCCAGCTCGTACGGCGGCCCGTCGAGACAGAGGCGCTCGGCGACGGCGGGGCCCAGACCCCAAAGCGGCGCAGCCGACCAGGGATTCTGGGGGTCATCGTCGCGTAACGATTCGATTCGGGCCCCGCTGCGCCCCACCGCCTGGCGGTCGGGTCCCGGCGGGGGGTCGGTCCGGACAGCGACGGCCCCTGCCGCATTCGAGCCGGCGAACTCGACCGCGAAACGGCCGACGTCGCCCCGCGTGTAGACGGTGTCCGCGGCCGACACGAGCACTGGCGCCCTCGCGCCGCCCTCGAGCGCGCGCCGCACCGCGTCGGCGGAACCGAGTACTGCCGGCTGGCGCACGAAGCTGAGCTCGAGCCCGAACGCCGAGCCATCTCCTGCGAGCTTCTCGACCTGCTCCGCCAGATATCCCGTCACGACCCAGACGCGACGGAACTCCGCCGCGGCGAGCTCACGTAGGAGGACCGCGAGCACGGGCCTCCCGTCGATCGGCAGCACCGGCTTCGGCCAGCGCTCGGTGAGCGGGCGGAGTCGCGTTCCCTCCCCCGCCGCCATCACGACGGCATCCACCGGGTCAGCCGAGTCCGAGTGAACGCACAGAGAGGAGGCCGCGGGCGCGGTCGGACTTGCTGAGGCTCCTGCGGAGACGGCGCTTCAGCTCGCGCAGCTCTTTGCGCGCAGAGTTCGCCGCCCGGCGCGCACCGGCGGGCGGCCCGTACCGCGCGGCGGTCGCTGCTTGCGCAAACCCGCTGGCGTCGACTCCGAGCTGGTCTCGGACCGCGCCGCCCAGCTCACGGAAAGTCGCGGCTTGCAGCACCGGCACCCGCTGGTCGTGCACGAACTCGCCCAGCTCGCGCGCGCACGCAACCGCAATCCGACGAGGGTCACGCGTCAGGTAGCGCACCTTCCGTCGTCCCGTCTTCAGCAGGACGATGGCGGCTGCCGCCGCGGCCGCGAGGAGGAACACGAACAGGAGGAGGCTGGGCGTCCGCTTCTTCTGCCCGCTGAGACGACTGCCGCCGAGGGGAAGGTTTCCCGAGTGAGGGTTCCGGCGCAGACGATCGCGGAGATTGGTTCCCGTCGCGGCGCCGCTGCCGAACACTTCTCCGCCTTTGACGAGACCGGCGAGCAGCTTTGCGGCGCGCGCGGCGTTGAATCCGAGCGACGTCGAGCTGTACGTCCCACTCAGGTGCCCGCGCCCGGGTGTCGGATCGAACGGAAGCCAGCCGAACCCGCGGAACCACACTTCGACCCAGGCGTGGGCGTCGTGGTCGGTGACCTGCCAGAAATCGCCGTGGTAACGCCCTGGGACGAACCCCACCGCTACGCGGGCGGGGATTCCGAGGAGCCGCAGCATCAATGCCATCGCCCCCGCGAAGTGCTGGCAGTACCCGGTTTTCGTGCCGACGACGAAGCCGACGAGCGGCGGCAGCCCCGGAGTCGTGCCTGGCTGCTCGGAGTACGTGAAGCCTCCGGTCGACCTCAGCCACGTCTCGAGCGCAACCGCCGCGGCGTACGGCGATCTCGTTTCCCCGGCGACCTGGCGCGTACGTTCGTACAGCGTCGTATAAGGGAACAGGCGTCCGGTCAGGAGCCTCGCCAGGCGGGCGTCGCGTCCCGGCGTCGCGAAAGGAGGGGCGGTGACTCCGGGCGCGATGTCGAGCTCGCGGCCCGGCTTCGTCAATGCTCTTGGATATGAGGGCTGCACCCGGACGAGCTCCTGCGGCGTCGGTCGTGGCGCGTAGCTCCAGACGGCGTAGTGCTGGTTACGGCGGAGGCCGCCGATGACGAGGGCGACGCCCTGGCCCTCATCAGCCGCGGCTTTGCCCAGGTTGTTGGAGATCGGAACGCTCGCCCCGATCACGTGGTTGTCCTTGAGAGCGACGACTGTGACCTCCTGGCGCAGGAGGTTCGAAGGCCTCCGAGCAGACGGAGGCAAAAGGTCGCGACCCTGCTGTGCAGACTCGCGCCAGACGTGCTCCAACCAGCGCGTACCGTCGAACCGGTCCAGCACCGTGGCGCGCCAGTAGTGCGGCCGTTGCGGCGCATGGATCGTGAGCACCGTCGTCGTCTTCTTCGGGAAGCTGACGCCGCCGTACTGGGCGTCCCAGACGTACCTGACACTCACGGCATTCTGCGGACGCGTGTAGAAGTCCCAATGCTGCCAGTCGAGGAAGGCGCTCTTGGCGACGGCCGGCGAGCTCGAAAGCGCCAGCGCGCCGCCGACCACGGCGGCTGCCGCGACGAGGGCCAGCCTGCTCGGTCGTTCGGTCATGCCCGCCAGCAACGCGAGCCCGACCGCGAGGATCGCGAGCCCGCGGCCGAGCTCGTTGCCGCCGGAGAGGAGCGTGGCGGGCCAGCCGGCGGCAAGGATGAAGAGCGCCACGGCGAGCAACGCCCTGCGGGCGGCGATCGCGAGCGCGACAGCAAGGACGAAGCCGAAGATCGCGACGAGGACGACGGCGTGCATCTGCGGATGCACTGTTGGGTCGAACGGCAGGCGGTAGTCGTAGAAGTCGAGGAAGCCGCGAGAGAACCGCGAGCCGAGTGGCCCGAAGAAGCGGTCGCCGCCGGGTAAGAGCGCCAACGGCGAGACGGAGAAGATGACCCAGGCGGCGAGCAGCGCGGACACAGCGATCGCCGCCAGCCGCAGCCACAGCGGACGCAGGAGCAAGGGCGCGATCGCGAGAACCGTAAGCACGAACGGACGGCCGTCTCCCGACCGTGGCTCCTCGAACCGAAGCCAGTCGACCGCGATCACCAGCGACGCCAGGGCCGAGAGTACCGCCGTCTTAAGCATGTGCGCGCGCCGTGGTCAGCCGGCCGGACAGTGCGGCCGCCAGGTCGTCGCCGGCCCGGACGACCGCGACTGGGATCCCCGCGGCCTGCAGGCGCAACAGCGCCGGCTCCGCCCGCCGGGCGGCACCGTTGAAGCTCGCGGGGTCGACGAAGACGATCGACACCCTGCGTCGCCTAAGGGCGCGCTGGATCAGCCGGTCGACGAGTGCGGGCTCGAGCCTGGCAGTGACGACCACGAGCTCGAGCGCCCGGGCAGCGGGCCCGTCCTCCTCGGCAAGCAGGCGCGCGACCGGCGTGCGCCCCGTCGCTTCGACGGCTGCGAGCAGCTCAAGCGCACGCCGCCAATCCGCCGCCGGTGAATGGACGTGCTGGACCTCGCGCCGCTCGGAGTTGATCACCAGGACTCCGCGTCGTCCGCGTCGCACATACGCGTCGAGGATGGAACCGGCCGCTCGCACCTGCACGTCGAAGCTCTCCCCCACCACCGACTTCGCGTCGGCGTCCAGCAGGACGGCGATCTCGTCACGCGGCGAGTCTTCGAGCTCCTTGACCATCAGCTGACCACGTCGCGCGGTCGACGGCCAATGCACGCGGCGCAGGGATTCGCCCTGTTCGTACTCGCGTACGCTGTGGAGCTCGAACCCGCTGTGCCGGCGGAGGAGGAGCCGCTCCCCATCGTGTGAGCGTGTCCCGGACTCGGTGAAGAGCGGTCCCAGGCGCGCGAGGCGCGGATAGACGAGCAGGGCACCGGGTGCGGGGAGTTGCACGGTTGCCTGCTCGAGCCCGAACGGATCCGCGAGCTCGGCCCGGACATCCTCGAAGGGATAGCGACCGCGCGGAACCTGCTCGAGGATGTAGCGGACGCGAAACCGCCGACCGATTCGTCTCAGGACGTGCCGCTGCTCCCCGAGCCGGCCGACGCGTTCGCTGAGCATGACCGACGCGGGCAGGACGGTGCCGGTCGAACCGAGCTCGGCCACCACAGACACGTTGTCGCCCTCGACGTGCTCGCGACCGCCCCACCCGTGCTCGACCCGGAACGGCCGGTCTGAAAGGCGGACCCATGCCCAGGCCACGCCCACGACCAGGAGCAGTCCGGTTGCGACCGGGTAGAGAGGCCTCGAGCCGAAGGCCCAGGCGGCGACGTAAACCACGAAGCCGAGCGCGAAGATCACCCGACCGCGCGGCGTGAGCATCAGTGGTCCGGCAGAGCCACTAGACGGGGACGGGGGTCTTGTCGAGCGTCTCGCGAACGATCTGTTCGCCGGTCAGTCCGGTCGAGCGAGCTTCGGGAGCAAGGATCAGCCGGTGGGAGAGCACGGGCACCGCGACCGCCTTGACGTCGTCGGGCTCGAGGTAGGTCCGGCCGTCCGCGAGCGCGCGAGCCTTTGCCACCCGGAGGATCGCTATGCCCGCGCGCGGGCTCGCGCCGAGGTAGAGGCGTGAGTCGCCACGGGTTGCTCGGAGCAGGGCCACCACGTAGCGGTTGAGGCTCTCGTCGACGAAGATCGCCTTTGCTTCGTCGGCCAGCGCGGTTGCATCCGTGGCGCTCGCCACGGGCTCCAGCGCGTCGAGGGGCGGATCCGCCGTCTGCTCGGTGAGCATCTTCGCCTCGTCCGGCAGCGGCGGATATCCGATGGCGATCCGCATCGTGAACCGGTCGAGCTGCGCCTCCGGCAACGGGTAGGTCCCCTCGTACTCGATCGGGTTCTGCGTCGCCATCACCATGAACGGCCTGGCCAGCAGGCTCGTGACACCGTCCGTGGTCACCTGTTGTTCCTGCATGCACTCGAGCAGAGCTGCCTGGGTCTTCGGGGACGCGCGGTTGATCTCGTCCACGAGCAGCAGGTTCGCGAATACCGGCCCCGGCCGGAACTCGAACTCGTTCGACCGCTGGTTGAAGACGTTCACGCCCGTGACGTCCGACGGCAGGAGGTCGGGCGTGAACTGCATGCGCGAGAACGAGACGTCCAGCGAGCGCGCGAGGGCCTTGGCGAGCATCGTCTTCCCCACACCGGGAAAGTCTTCGAGGATCAGATGGCCCTCGCTGACGAGGCAGAGCACGCAGAGGCTGAGCGTCTCGTCGGGCGCGTGGACGACGCGCCCGAGATTGTCGACGATCGCCCGAATCGTCTCGGCCGCGGGGATGCTCTCGAGAGACCGTCTATCCGGCTTGCTCATGCAGGAGCTCCTCGGCTGCATCCATGATCGCCGTTGCGATCTCGTCTTTCGGAGCCTTTGCGACGAGGCGCTCTCCGCCGGCCTTGACCAGGACGACCTCGTTGTGCGGGGCGTCGAAACCGATGTCGCCGCGGGAGACGTCGTTGTAGACGATGAGGTCGGCGCGCTTCTGCTCCAGTTTGTCGCGCGCGCGCGCGAGGCCCTCGTCTCCGTGGTCGGCTGCGAACCCGATCAACACCTGACCGTTCGTTCGGCGCTCGCCGAGCGTGCGCAGGACGTCAACGGTCGGCTCGAGAGCCAGCTGCCATCCTCGTTCGTCCTTGGGGCGCTTGCCGTCGGCGGATTCGGCCGGCCGGTAGTCCGCGACGGCTGCCGCCATCAGAACCACGTCCGCGTCTCGGTGTGCGAGAGCTTCGTCGAGCATCGCCGCGGCTGTAGGGGTGTCGATCACCTCGACGCCACCGGGCGGCGGGACGGCGAGATTCGCGGCGAGCAAGGTGACCTCGGCGCCGCGTCTGCGTGCTTCCTCCGCGAGGGCGACGCCCATCCGGCCCGAGGAGCGGTTGCCGAGGAAGCGGACCGCGTCGAGAGGCTCACGTGTTCCGCCTGCGCTGACGAGCACGCGGCGGCCGGCAAGCGACTCGGTCTCTCCGAGCAGCTCGCGGCTCCGCCCGAAGATCTCCTCTGGCTCTGCCATGCGCCCCAGACCCCATTCGCCTTCCGCCGTCTCCCCCTCGGCGGGACCGACGAACAGCGCGCCGCGCGCCCGAAGAGCTTCGACGTTCGACTGGGTCGTCGGGCTCGCCCACATACGGGGATTCATGGCCGGCGCGAGCAGAACCAGGCCGCGGTGAGCGAGGGCAGCTTCGGTGACGAGATTGTCCGCGAGCCCGTGGGCCAGCTTGGCAAGGGTGTTCGCCGTGAGCGGCGCGACCACGAGCAGGTCGGCCCTCGTGAGGTGGACATATAGGTCCTCCGAGGGCGACCGCCGGGCGAGCGCGAAGAACGTCTCCGCCGTGACGAAGCGCTCCGCGCCGGGGGTGACGAGTGGGACGACGTCATGCCCGCCCTTCACGAACAGGCGAACGAGGTCGCAAGCCTTGTAGGCGGCGATCCCACCGGTGACGCCGACGAGCACTCGAGCCATGCCGGAATTCTGCCCGTTCGGAAGAGGGGTGAACAGCGGCTGAACGGGCGTCGCTTGTCGACGCCCTTAGAGGACGGGCGGGCTTTGCCCGCGCGTCCGTCTAGACCACAAACCTCGCGTTAGTTGCAAGACGAACGACGCTTCGGTTCTCGCTGCACCCTACTTGGGGTACTTGTACTTGAGCTTGCCCTCGGAGACTTCCTCGAGGGCCATGGTCAAGTAGTTCTTCGAGCGCGATTCCACCAGGGGCGGGGGAGCCTGGTCGAAGCCGATGCCCTCACCCAGCTGGTGGTGGTAGTCGTTGATCTGGCGGGCTCTCTTGGCGGCGACGATGACGAGCGCATAGCGCGAGTCGACGTTTTCGAGGAGCTCATCGATGCGAGGATGGATCATGGGCGGCTCATGGTACCTGCGGTCTGGAGTTCCCGGCGGACGATCTCCGTCAGCTCCTCCGCAGCTCGTTCGACGTCGTCGTTGACGATCGCGTAATCGAAGCGGTCCTTGAGTGTTTGTTGCTTGCGAGCGAGGTCGAGGCGGACCTGGATTTCCCCGGAGCTTTCCGTCGCCCGCTCGCGGAGACGACGTTCGAGCTCGGCGAACGTCGGTGCGTCGACGAAGATCGTCACCGATCCCGGAATCGTCTCGTGCACGCGTACGGCACCGTCGGTTTCGAGGTCGAGCAATGGCACCTTGCCGTGCGCCGTGATGCGGTCGATCTCGGATCGCAGCGTTCCCGACCGCGCCCCCCAGGGAAGGTCCACGTACTCGAGGAACTCCCCCTCCTCCACGAGCTGCTGGAACTTCTCCGGAGTGATGAACCAGTACTCCCGCCCGTTCTGCTCGCCCGGTCGTTGCTCGCGGGTGGTGGCGGAGACTGCAAGCTCGACCTCGGGCATCCGTTCGAGCAGGATCTTCTCGAGCGTGCCTTTGCCGGCACCCGACGTGCCGGTGACGACGAGAACCAGCGCTCGCGCGCCCTCTCCGTCGTGGTGGCTTCGCTCGGCTCGATTGGTCATTTCAGAGGTAGGCATCGGCTGCTCCCGCGTACGCGCACGGGCAGCGCGGCACGTAGTGCTTCCCCGTGCCTAGCGGTGGAAGAGGCCAATCAGCTCGGACCGCTGTCGGTCGGAGAGGCCCCCCACCGTCTTCGACTGACTGATCCGGCACATATTCAGGAACCGTGCCGCCTTCACCCGGCCGAACTTCGGGACCGCCATCAGCATGTCGAACACCTTTGCGGTCGACACGTATTCGGGAGGGTTGCTGAGGATCTGCTCGATCTGGACGCGTCCGTCCTTCAGATCCTTCTTCAGCCTGGCTCGCCTGACACGGATGTCGTTCGCTCTCTTCAACGCTTCCATGCGTTGGTCGAGCGAACGAATCGGTGCCTCGGCCTGGGTCTTGGGCGACACCATGAGCGCGGGAGTCTAACAAGCGACCTGCGACGGTCAAGCGCCTAGGTTTGCGTTCTGAGCAGGCTTTTTGAGCCCTAGACGCTCGACCTTTCGTCGAGAGTTGCCTGCACGGACAACGGCTCTTCGTGAGCCACTGCATATGCATCTTCATATGCGTTCCAGCCACGCGCCGCTGCGGCGGCGTACAACTCTGCGCGGATGCGTGCAGGGGCGTCCGGATCGGCGAACAGCACCGTTCCGAGCGCAACGTGTTGCGCACCGGCGGCGATCAGCTCGAGCGCGTCCAGACCTGTCTGCACACCGCCCATGCCCACGATCGGCATCTGGGTCGCCCGGTAACACGTCGCGACGGCCGCGAGCGCGACCGGCTTCAGAGCGGGCCCGGAGAGGCCTCCGTGTCCGGGACCCAGGACGGGCCGCAGCGTCCTGTCGTCCAGCTTGAGCCCTCGGATCGTGTTCACGAGCGACAGACCGTCGGCGCCGGCTGCCTGCGCGGCTCGTGCAACCTCCCCGATGTCTGGCACGGCCGGCGAGAGCTTCGCCCACAGGGGCTTTCTCGTCGCCAGACGCGACGCGCTGACGATCTCCGCAGCGCTCTCGACCGGCGCCTCGACGTTCGGGCACGACACGTTCAGCTCGATGACCGTCACGTCGGCGTGATCGTCGAGCCGCGAGCAGATGTCGGCGTAGTCATCGGTCTCGAAGCCGCCGACCGACACCCAGAGCGGCACGCCGAGCTCGGCGAGCTGCGGGAGGTTGCGGGTGATGAAGCGGTCGATGCCCGGGTTCGCCAACCCGATGGAGTTGAGCATCCCCACGTCTGTTTCCGCGATCCGCACCGGCGTGTTCCCATCGCGCGGTTGCGGCGTCACCGTTTTCGTTACGAATGCGTCCAGGCTGCGCGCGACATCGGGCGCAATGAGTGCGTCGAGACAGCCGGAGGCGTTAAGCAGCACGGAGCACCGGTCCTTCGACGCAGAGGCGCTTGAGCTCGCCGTCGATCTCCACCGCGCAGCCGTAGCAGGCTCCGTAGCCGCAGGCCATCGGCGCCTCCCAGGCCAGCTGAGCGCCAGGGGCCAGTGCGCGCACAGCGTCCAGCATCGGCGCCGGCCCGCAGGCAAGAACGTCCATCCCGTCAGGGATCAATTCCGTCACGAGGGTCGGCTCGACGCAGGCCTGCGCGTTCGGGACGAGCTCCGCGGCCTCGGCGTGCCGGTCGGAGCGGAATCCGAGCACGGCAGGTGGCCGCCCGAGCGCTTCCGAGAGATAGGGCAGCGGCGCGATGCCGATCCCGCCGCCCACGAGCAGCGGCCGCTCGACGTCGAGGTCGAAGCCGTTCCCGAGCGGACCGAGCACGTGGATGGTGTCCCCGCGCTCGAGCCGGCAGAGCGCCGCGGTCCCCGGACCGACCTCGTCGATGAGGAATGCGAGCTCGCGGCGAGGCGCGAGGCAGAGGCTCATCGGCCGGGGCAGCAGGCGACCGGGTGCTTCGAGCATGAAGAACTGTCCGGGCACGCCCGGATCGAGACCGCCGCACGTGACACGAAGCAGCGTGTACGGGCCGACCGGCTCGTTCGCGACGACGCTAAGCCGCTCGCGTCTCATGATGAATTCGCTCCTGAAGCTCCTGTAGCGAAAGCGACTCCTCGCTGCGCGCGTTTGCGATCGCGTGCACAGCCGCCGCCGCACCTGAGAGGGTCGTGATACAGGGCACGCGCGCCACGAGCGCGGCCTCGCGGATGAGATAGCCGTCGGTCCGGGCGCCGGATCCTTGCGGGGTGTTGATGACGAGATTGCACCGACCGCGCCGGATGAGGTCGACCACCGTCGGGCCCGCGCCGTCCTCAGTCACCTTGCGCACGCATTCCACGCCGAGCCCGGCGGTGGCAAGCCTGTCCGCAGTGCCGGCGGTGGCCAGCAACTTGAAGCCGAGCTCGGCGAGCCCACCGGCCACCTCGACGACGGCACGCTTGTCCGCATCGCGCACCGAGAGGAAGGCGGTGCCGGCGACGGGCAGCGGCCGGCCGGCTGCCCGCTCCGCCTTCGCGAACGCGGTCGGGAGATCGGCGGCACTCGCCATCACCTCTCCCGTCGCGCGCATCTCGGGGCCGAGGACCGGGTCGGCGCCGGGGAAGCGGGCGAATGGGAGCACCGCAGCCTTGACCGAGACGTGTCCCAGGGACTGTGCCTCGAACAGGTCGAGCTCGGCCAGCGGTGTGCCGGCCATGACGCGGCACGCAGCCTCGACGAGGTTCACACCCGTCGCCTTCGACGCGAAGGGAACCGTGCGCGAGGCACGCGGGTTTGCTTCGAGCACGTAGATGCCGTCTTCGACGACTGCGAGCTGGACATTGATGAGCCCGACCACACCGAGCGCTTGCGCGAGCCTGCGCACGATCTGACGGATGGCGGCATCCTGCGCAGGGCTGAGGGACGGCGCGGGCAGTACACACGCGGAGTCCCCGGAATGGACGCCCGCCTCTTCGACGTGCTGCATGACTGCACCGACGTACGTTGCGGAGCCGTCAGAGACGGCGTCCACGTCGATCTCGATCGCGCTCTCGATGAAGCGGTCGATCAGGACGGGACTGTCGATCGTGCCGAGGTCCTTAGCCGTGTAGCAGACACGCATCGCGCGGCCGCCGAGCACGTACGACGGGCGGACGAGGACCGGAAAGCCGATCCGCTCGGCAATCGCACGCGCCTCGTCTCCGCTGCGCGCGATTCCCCACTCCGGACAGCGAATGCCGAGCCGATCGAGCAGGGCACCGAAGCGCTCGCGGTCCTCCGCGACGTCGACGGCCTCGAACGCCGTCCCGATGATCCGGTGCCCGGCGGCCTCCAGCCCGCGCGCGAGTTTCAGCGGCGTCTGGCCGCCGAACTGGATCGCGACGCCGTCCGGCTGCTCGCGTTCGCAGACTGCGAGCACCTCCTCGAGGCCGAGCGGCTCGAAATAGAGCCGGTCGGAGGTGTCGTAGTCGGTGGAGACGGTCTCCGGGTTGCAGTTGACCATCACGGCCTCGTAGCCGAGCGCGCGGAAGCTCTGGGCCGCGTGCACGCAGCAGTAGTCGAACTCGATTCCCTGGCCGATCCGGTTCGGGCCGGAGCCGAGGATGACGACGCGCGGCTTCCCGCCGGGCGGCTGCGCCTCGTCCGCTTCGCCCCAGGTCGAGTAGTAGTACGTCGAGGCCGCCTCCACCTCACCTGCGCACGAGTCGACGCGCCGGTACGACGGCCGTACGCCCCACGCCCGGCGCTTTGCGCGGACCTGTTCTTCGGTGGCGCCGGACTTCGACGCGATGTCCGAGTCGGAGAAACCCGCAAGTTTGATACGCAGGAAATCGTCGGCGACGAGGTCCTCGAGCGTCAGTTCGCCGAGCTCGCTCGCGAGCTCGGCCGCAAACCAGGGGTGCGCGCTCTCGAGGAGCTCCCAGATCTCCTCGCCGTCGAGCTCGCGCGAGCGACGCGCCTTCCTGAACGCCTCGACGAACGTGCGGCCGATGCCCATCGTCTCGCCGACCGACTTCATCTGCGTCCCCAGCGTCGCGTCGGCGCCGGGAAACTTCTCGAACGCAAAGCGGGGGAACTTGACGACGACGTAGTCCAGCGTTGGCTCGAAGCTCGCCGGAGTCGTGCCGGTGAGGTCGTTCGGGATCTCGTCCAGGGTGTAGCCGACGGCAAGCTTCGCCGCCACCTTCGCGATCGGGTAGCCAGTCGCTTTCGAGGCAAGTGCGGACGATCGCGAGACACGAGGATTCATCTCGATCACGCGTAGCTCTCCCGTGTCACGTTCGCGCGCGAACTGGATGTTCGATCCGCCGCACTCGACACCCACAGCCCGGACAACGGCGGCCGCCGCGTCGCGCAGCTCCTGGTACGCATGATCCGACAGCGTCATCTGCGGCGCCACCGTCACCGAGTCGCCGGTGTGGATCCCCATCGGGTCGATGTTCTCGATCGAGCAGACGATCACGACGTTGTCCTTGCGGTCGCGCACGACCTCGAGCTCGAACTCGTCCCAACCACGCACCGATTCCTCGACGAGGACCTGTCCGATCGGGCTCTCGAAGATGCCGAGCTCGACCTGGCGGTAGAGCTGGTCGACCGTCTCGACGAAGCCGCCGCCGTGGCCGCCGAGCGTAAATGCCGGTCTGACCACCGCAGGGGTGGCCAGGCCGGCCAGCTGGGACAGGTCGGTGACGATGCGGGAATTCGGGGTGCGCAGCCCGACGGACCGAACGGCCTCACGAAACAGCTCGCGGTCCTCGGCGCGACGGATGACCTCGAGCGGCGCACCGATGAGCTCCACTCCGAGCTCGTCGAGAACGCCGGCCTCTGCCAGTTCCCTGGCGAGGTTGAGCGCGGTCTGGCCGCCCATTGTCGGGAGCAACGCATCGGGCCGCTCGCGTGCGAGCACGTCGCCGACGCCTTCGAGGTCGAGTGGCTCGAGGTAGGTCCGATCTGCAAACCCGGGGTCGGTCATGATCGTCGCGGGGTTCGAGTTCACGACGATCGTGCGGAAGTCGTCTTCCCGCAGGACCTTCAACGCCTGACACCCGGCATAGTCGAACTCGCACGCCTGCCCGATCACGATCGGACCGGAGCCGATCAGGCAGATCGACTCGAGATCATGCCGCCTGGGCATCTGCGACCTCCTCGACCCACTGTTCGATGATCGGCCAGGCGTCGTGCGGGCCCGGCCCTGCTTCCGGGTGGAACTGGACCGACCGCGCGTGCTCGAGCGGCAGATCGAGTCCTTCGACGGTCCCGTCGTAGAGCGAGACGTACGTCGCGTCACGCGACTCCGTCGGCTCGACGGCGAAGCCGTGGTTCTGGCTCGTGACGAGTACGCGGCCGGACGCGCGTTCCAGAACCGGGTGGTTTGCGCCGCGGTGTCCGAACGGAAGCTTGAAGGTCTCGTGCCCCGCAGCCAGCGCGAGCAGTTGGTGCCCCAGGCAGATCCCGAGTAGCGGCACGCGCCCGATCAGCTCACGCACGACGGCGACCTCGGCCGCGAGTGGCTCGGGGTCGCCGGGCCCGTTCGAAAGGAGCACGCCGTCGAAGCGGCGCAACTCGTCAGCAGTGGCGTCGTGCGGGAAAACCGTCACTGCCCCGCCGGCGCCCGCAACCCGCCGGAGGATGGAGCGCTTGCAGCCGTAGTCGACGACCGCGATCCGCGCCAGGCCGGCATCCGAGTAGATGTACGGCGTCCGAGTGGAGACGTCGGCCGCGAGGGCGCGTCCCGCCATCGACGGCTGCGCCTTCGCCACCGAAACCGCCTGCTCGACGGAGCCGGCACCGGCCACCGCAACCGCGCGCATCGCCCCTGCGTCCCGCAGCTTCAGCACGAGGGAGCGCGTGTCGATTCCGCTCAGCGCGACGATGCCGCGTTCGTGGAGCCAGTCCGTCCAGGCCGGCCCGCGCGCCTCGCGCATCAGCACGGCGCGAGCGTGTGGGCGCGCCGACTCCGATCTGCCCTCGGCGACGCCGTAGTTGCCGACCATCGGGGCCGTGAAGCACACGAGCTGCTCGGCGAAGCTCGGATCGGTGACGACTTCCTGGTACCCGGTCATGGCGGTGGTGAACACCGCTTCGCCGACGGCAAAGCCTTCGGCGCCCACGGAGTCGCCGCGGAAAACGGTGCCGTCTTCGAGGGCGAGGAAACCCGTCACGCTGTGTACGCCAGCCTGCCCGCGGCGATTGTCGCGCGCACCTTTCCTTTCACCGTTGCACCGAGGAGCCACGAGTTCACCGAGCGCGATCGGAACGTCTCTTCGGTGATCCGATAGCTCGCGTTCAGGTCGAGCAGAACAAGATTCGCGGCCGCGCCGACGGCGATGCGCGGCTCCTCGAGCCCGTACGCACGCGCAGGGCCGCTGGACATCCGTTCGAGCACGACGCCGAGCGGGATCAACCCGGGCTCGACCAGGTGGGTGTAGAGCGCGGCAAATGCCGTCTCGAGGCCGGTCACGCCGAAAGGCGCGGCCTCGAACGGGACTTCCTTCTCGTGCCGCGCGTGTGGGGCGTGATCGGTGGCGACCGCGACGATCGTCCCGTCCTTCAGCCCCTCGATGAGCGCGGTGCGGTCCGACTCCGAACGCAGCGGCGGGTTCATCTTCAGGTTCGGGTCGAGCGACCGGATCGCTTCGTCGGTCAGGCAAAGGTGGTGCGGCGTGACTTCTGCCGTTGCCTGGAGGCCTTCGGCCCTGGCGCGTCGAAGGGCCTGCACCGACTCCCACGCGGACAGGTGGAGCAGGTGGAGCGGTTGCCGCTCGTACGCCGCCAGCGCAAGGTCGCGCTCGACCATCAGGCTCTCGGCCACGGACGGGTAGCCGGTGAATCCGAGCTCCGCCGAGACCTCGCCCTCGTGCATCTGACCGTCGCGTGAGAGCGTGCGCTCCTCGCAGTGCAGCGCGATTCGCCTGCCGGTCACGGCGCCGTATTGCAGCGCCCGCCGCATCAGCCCCGGCGCTGCGACCGGAACGCCGTCGTCGCTGAAACCGACAGCGCCGGCCGCTGCAAGCTCGCCCATCTCCGTAAGCTCGGCCCCGGACTGGCCCCTCGTGATCGCCGCCAGGAACCCGACAGGGATCTCGGCCTCACTGCGTGCCGTCTCGATCAACGAGCCGAGCGTGGCCGCAGAGTCGACGACCGGATCGGTGTTCGGCATCGCGAGGATCGCGCAGTAGCCGCCAGCGGCGGCAGCGGCTGTGCCCGAGGCGATCGTCTCTTCGTCCTCACGTCCGGGTGTGCGTAGGTGCACGTGCGGGTCGACGAACGCCGGTGCGAGCACCAGGCCTTCCGCGTCGAGGACGCGGTGAGAGTTCGTATCGAGATTCTGGCCGAGGGCCGTGATCACACCGTCGTCCACGCGCACGTCGAGCACGGCATCGACGCCTTCGCCAGGGTCGATGACGCGCGCTCCACGCACGACGATGTCCTCCTTGGGAGCGTTCTTCGTGAAGAGCATCACGCGACCTCGAGCACCGATTCGGTCTTGACCTCGATCGGCCCGGTGGTCAGCAGGTCGTAGAGGACGGCCATGCGCGTGACGAGGCCGGCCCGGACCTGTGTCTCGATCAGCGCGTCCGCGTGATCGGCGACCCGTGGGTCGATCTCGACACCGCGGTTCATCGGCCCGGGATGCATCACCTTCTGGCCTGGCCGGAGACGTTCCGGCGTCACCCCCCAGCGCGCTGCGTACTCACGCAGCGAGGGGACGTAGTTGGCGCCCTCCTGCATCCGCTCGCGCTGCATGCGGAGGACGTAGACGACGTCTGCGCCGCCGATCACCGAGATGTCGGTGGTCGCCTCGCAGCCCATCGCCTCCACGCCCCGCGGCAGCAACGCCGGGGGGCCGACGAGCGTGACCTGGGCGCCCATCAGCGATAGAGCCTGGATCAGAGATCGGGCCACTCGCGAGTGGAGCACGTCGCCGACGATCGAGACGTGTAGTCCCTCGATCCGGCCGAGCTCCTCCCGCATCGTGTAGAGGTCGAGCAGCGCCTGGGTCGGATGCTGGTGCTTTCCGTCGCCGGCGTTGACGACGTGTGCCTCCGTCACCCGCGCGACGAGGTTCGGCGCTCCGATCTGGGGATGTCTGATGACGATGACGTCCGGGTCGTACGCGCCGAGCGTGATCGCCGTGTCCTTCAACGACTCCCCTTTGTCGACCGAAGACCCCGACGACTTGATCGACATCGTGTCCGCGGAGAGCCGCTTCGCAGCCAGCTCGAAGCTGGACGACGTCCGGGTCGACGACTCGTAGAAGACGTTGATCACGAGTCGTCCCTTGAGTGTGGGTAGCTTCTTCACTTCGCGCTCCATGCTGCGCTCGAGCGTGCGCGCCGTCGCGAGCAGCCGCTCGACGTCGTCACGCGTGACGTCCTTGATCGAGATGAAGTGCCGCCTCGGCGGCGTTGTGGGCGGACGCAGGTCCTCCCGCATGACGCGGATCTCAGCCATCCTCGTGGGCCTCCTCTGGTGCGGGAACGAGCAGAATGCGGTCGACCTCGTCCACCTCGACGAGTTGCACCTGGATGCGCTCGTCACGTGAGGTCGGAAGGTTCTTGCCGACGTAATCGGGACGGATCGGGAGCTCGCGGTGGCCGCGGTCGACGAGCACAGCCAGTTGGATGCGCTCGGGTCGGCCGTAATCGAAGAGCGCCTCGATTCCCGCGCGGATCGTGCGGCCCGTGTAGAGCACGTCGTCGACGAGCACGACGGTCTTGCCTCCGAGGGGAAAGTCGAGTGCGGTCGAGCGCACGACCGGCTGTGGATGCCGAGGCGCCCCGCCGCTGCGAACCTGGACGTCGTCTCGGTAGAAGGTGATGTCGACTGCGCCCAGGTCCGGCGCCGTGCCCGCCCGCTCCTCGATCAGACGTCGTAGGCGGTGCGCGAGCGGGACGCCGCGAGTCTGGATGCCGACGAGCGCGACTCGCGTCAGATCAGGATTGGCCTCGATGATCTCGTGCGCGATCCGCGTCAGCGTCCGGCGCAGCGCGTCCGCATCGAGGAGAACCGTTCCCGCCGGGACCTGCACCGCGCTCACGACGCGTGCAAGGTGGACGGTTTGCAGGCAGGCAGCTTCATCTGACTCCTTCCCGGCCTCACTGGACCGGCTTAAAGGGGTTCGGTTGCGCGAGAGCTTACGCGACCGGCCGGATGTTGTCGATCAGGGCGTCACGACGACCTCGAGCACGTCCGAAGAGAACTGCTGCGTGCGCCGGAGGGCAGCAGTCCTCGGACCTGCAATCTCCGCAGGACATTTCCGTGCTGCCCGTACTGCACGAGGGACTCGCCCCCCGTCGAGGCGATCCAACCCACGGGGTAAGGCTCGATCATCCCATGGGCCTCGGCGAGGCAACCGGACCTCGTGGCCGGAGCCTCACAGCGAAGAAACGTCGCGCCGCTCACGTCCAACCAGTCGGCGCCACCGGTGCGTTGCCGAGGCGACCGCCGTATGCGTAGATCAGCTCCCCGGCGAGAACGATGCCCCGATAGCGGACACCCGGCTCGAGCTCGTAAGTCGTGAGCCGCTTCGCCGTTCGTGGATCGAGCACGGCGACCGCATCGTTGCCCGTCCCGCTGGACACGAGCACGAACAGCCGATCCAGGGCCGGCGCGAGAAACCGCCCGGCCGTGATCGGCTCAAGAGGCTCTGGGCCAAGCCGTCGACGCACGACGATCTTCCCGAGGGCAGCGCGAGCTCGATCAGGCGGTTGTCAGAGAGGAGCGCGACTGCACGTTCGCTCGTGTGCGCCGGCGGGGACGCCAACGTGAACGCAGCTGCCAGGAGCGCAATGACCCCCATGCCTGAGCCCTACGACGCCGGCCCGCGCCTGAGCCCGTGTCGGTAAAGCTCCGCCCATTGCAATGCGTCGAGGTCACGCGCACGGGCGCGACGCGCGAAGCCAAGCTCCGTCTCGCATCGCCTCAGCGCCTTTCGCGACACGACCGCGCCGGGCCCTTCCCGAAACCCCCGTACTAGAAAGCGCTCGTAGCTGAGGCGTTCAGCCACCGGAACAAGCGCTTCGTCGCGGCGGACGATCCGCAGCACTCCGGCATCAACCGCCGGCGGCGGCGCGAAGACGCAGGGGGGCAGGCGTCGCGTCACCGAGAGCTCGAACCATGCTCCCCAGTAGACGCTGAGCTGCGTGCTCGGCCAAACCGCCGCACGCTTTTCGGCGAGGCCCCACTGAACGATCACGTCGGCGGTCGTGAGCTTCACACTTGGGTCGAGTAGCCGCCGCAGGATCGACGTCCCACCGTCGAACGGCGGGTTTGCGACGACCTTGAAGGGCTCTTCCGGCAGTGGCACGCGCAGCGCATCGGCCTCGCGGACGTCCACGTGCTCGAACCGGCGCCGCAGGCTTTCGGCGAGCTCGGCCTCGATCTCGACGGCCACGACACGCGCGCCGGCACGCGCGAGCGCAGCTGTCAGGGCGCCGGTCCCGGCTCCGAGGTCGAGAACGAGGTCGCCGGGCTCAACGCGCGCAGCGCGAACGAGCTCCGCTGCCAGCTTGCTACTGCGGAGAAAGTGCTGGCCGCGGCCGCGACGGTGTCGCGGTCGGACGGCCACGGAAGACCACCATGCCCATGATTGCCTCCAATACTAGGGCTCGCCGATCACGTCTTCGGGCTCGGTCATGGCTTCGATCGCGTCTTGCGCCTGCTCGACCGACGACTCCGGGACCGAGATCGTCACCGAGTCGTCCTCGCCATCGGCAATCTCCGCGTCGATGCCCGCCGAGCGCAGGATCTCCTGGATCTCCTCCGCCTCGGCGACGTCGCCCGCCACCGCGACTCGAACCATGCCTGTCATTGCGGCGCGGATGATACGGCCTCCGGCTCACGCCGGCGGAGCGCGCCACCCTTGACCAGTCGGGGCGTGCCCCGCTCGGCGAAGGGGATTTCGACGACGTCGAAATCTTTCGGGACGACCGTCTCCGGAAAAAGCTCCCGCGCCTCGCGGGCGATCTCGGGGCCGAAGTAGCGGTTCGAAAGATGGGTCAGGGCGAGCAGACCGACATTCGCGCGTTGTGCGGTACCGGCGGCCTCGGCGGCAGTCTGGTGCATCGTCTCGTGCGCGCGGTCGCGCTCCTCCTCGGAGAAGGTCGCCTCGGTGACGAGAACGTCCGCGCCCCAGGCCGCCTCGACGATCGTTTCGGCCGCAGCGGTGTCGCCGGTGATCACGATCTTGCGCCCTGGTCGCGGCGGCCCGAGGACTTGATCGGCGTTCACGGTCCTTCCGTCGGGACACGTCACGGACTCGCCGCGTTGCAGCGCGCCGCGTGCGGGACCGCTTGGAACACCGAGCGCGTCCGCCGCGTCGACGTCGAAGCGTCCCGGCCGGCTGGCCTCGATCAGAGACCAGCCGACGGCGGGGACCCCGTGAGAGACGGCGAACGTCGCCAGCCGGTACCCGTCTCGTTCCAGGACGTCACCGGGCTCGAGCTCGATCACCTGCACGTCGTACGAGAGCTTCCCGACCACTCGTTTGAGCGATCCGAGCAGGTCGACGAGGCCCCGCGGCCCGTAGACCTCTAGCGGGCGCTCGCGCCCCCTCAGCGAGAAGGTTTTGAAGAGGCCCGGAAGTCCGAGGATGTGATCGGCGTGGAAGTGGGTGACGAAGATCTCGCCCAGCTCCACGAGCCCCACCGACGACCGGAGGAGCTGGCGCTGGGTTCCCTCGGCGCAGTCGAAGAGCAGCCGGTCGCCGCCGCGGCGGAGGAGAAGGGCCGCCGGCGCCCGCTGCGCCGTAGGCATCGATCCTGCGGTACCCAGGAAGACGACATCGAGATCCATGGGTCGATTCTAGGTTTGAAGCCTCAAGTCATCCGGCGGCGGGGCCGATAGCGGCCCTGAGGACGAGATGCCTTCTCACGCGGCTTCAGGGGTCTCCGGCGGCTGGGCGCTCCACCGCTCGGTCACGCTCCTGCACGTCTTCTTGCTGGCGAGCGCCGGGATCCTGTTCATCGGAGCGAGCTCGTTGGGGTGGCTGCTCACGACGTCCCTCCAGCGTCAGGCTCTCGACGACACGAGCACCAGCCTGACGCAGTACGTCGACGGTGTGCTCAGGCCGCAGCTCGTTCGCGGCGACAAGCTGCACATCTCGCCGCACCTTCCGGCTCAGCTCAAGGCGCAGCTTCGTCAACAGCCGGATCTTCTGTCGGTCAAGGTGTGGCGCCCGGACGGCACACTCGCGTGGACGAACCGCGCGCCGGAGCGAATCGGCCGGCGCTTTTCGTCGGCGTTGAACGGTGATCTCGGCGAAACGATCCAGAAGCGACGCACGCTTGCCTCGATCAGCAAGCTGGGCACCGAGGAGGATGCCGTCGAGCGTAGGCTCGGCGTCGACCACGTCTTCGAGGTCTATGCGCCGATCATGAGCGCCGACGGGAGGCGCGCGCTCGGGGCCTACGAGATCTATGCGAAGCCGCAGCACGCGGAGAGCTTCATCTCATCGGGCAAACGCGTCATCTGGATCGGGGTCATCGCGGTCTTCGCGTCGCTGTACGCCGCCCTTGCGCTCCTCGTGCGCAAGGCGTCCGTGACGATCAAGCGGCAGGCAGTGGCCCTCCGGGCACGTTCACGGGAGCTGATGGACTCGTACCGCCGACTCGAGGTGAGCTCACTCGAGGCGATCGAGAGCCTCAATGCAACGGTCGATGCCAAGGACCCCTACACCGCGGGGCACTCGGCACGCGTCCAGTGCATCGCGGTCGCGGTCGCGGAGGAGTTGGGTCTTGCGCACGCGCAGCTCGACGCGATTCGGTTCGGTGGGCTGTTCCACGACATCGGCAAGATCGCCGTCCCTGACAGCATCCTCACCAAGCCGGGCAAGCTCGACGCGGACGAATACGAGGCGATCAAGCGCCACCCCGCAGACGGCGCCGAGATCGTCTCTCACTTCAGCCGCCTGCACGATGCGGTGCCGATCATCAGGCACCACCACGAACGGTGGGACGGCGACGGGTATCCCGACCGGATCTCCGGCGACGCCATTCCCACGGAAGCGTGCGTCGTCGGGCTCGCAGACGCGTGGGACGCGATGACGACCGACCGGCCCTATCGGAAGGCTCTGACTGTCGATGACGCCGCCGCCGAGGTGCGGCGCTGCCGTGGGACCCAGTTCTCGCCCGCCGTCGTGGACTCGTTCTTTGCCGCCTTCCGCCGGCGGCCGAGTCTGTTCCAACCGGACGCCCCGCAGGCTCCGGCCGCACCTGACGACCTGTACGAGGTGGCAGCGACCGCCTGAGTTGTAGGCTCGGCGCGTGCAGCGGGCGACCGGCCTGAACGTGACCGTCTGGGGCGACGGCGAGCCGGCCGTCTTCGTCCACGGCAGCTTCGGCTGGGGTGAGGACACCTGGAGCGAGCAGCGCCCACTCGCGGACTCGTACCGGCTCTTGCTCGTCGACCGTCGCGGCTTTGGCGACAGTCCTGCGAGCGGACGCGTCGACTTCGAGCGTGACGCCGACGACGTCGCAGAGTTGCTGCAGGACGGCGCACACCTCGTCGGTCACTCATACGGTGGAGTCGTGTCCTTGCTCGCCGCAGCACGCAACCCGCAGGCGGTGCGCTCGTTGACGGTGATCGAGCCACCCGCGCTCGACCTCGTCCGGGGGAATCCCGTCGTCGAGGAGTTCATCGTCGGAGTCGATGACGCGATGCGCGAGTCGCGCGACCCGAGTGACTACCAAGCGCGCTTCCTGCGCAACTTCGGATTTCCCGCGCGTGACGGGCCTCTCACCGGGCGGGATCTCGAAGCGGCCCGTTCCTCGTGGACCGAGCGAAGCCCGGCCGAGGCCGAGATTCCGCTCGAGGAACTGGGCGGAGTGCGCACCCTCGTGGTGCGCGGCGACTGGGCTTCCGTTCCACCGGCCGCCGCCGCCCGCGGGCGCGTGATCTTCCATGCCGTTTGCGACGTCCTCGTCGAGCGGTTGGGCGCCGAGTCGGCCACCTTCGAGTCGGCGCACAATCCACAGCTGCTCGGCGAACCGTTCAACGAGCGGCTGCGAGCGTTCTGGGAGGCAGTGTGACCGAGGACATTCGAGATCTGATCCGTCGCGAAGCTTCCGCCCGCGAGCTCGACGAGATTCGCGAGCTCTGGAAGCGACATTCGATCGCCGAAGACGAGCGCGACCTCCCCGGCCTGATCTCGACCCTGACCGCGGACTGCGTGTACGAGCTCGCGCAGAGCGGCCGCCGCTGGGAGGGCCACGAGGGTGCGGCCCGCTTCTACATGGAGCTGCTCTCCGCGTTCCCGGACATCCACTTCGACCTGACCGACATCGTGATCGGACCGCAGGGCGTCTGCGAGGAGGCCGACGTGACTGGCACGCACGAGGCAGCATGGCTGGGCTTTCCTCCCTCCGGCGAACGCCTCGCGTGGAAGGTCGTCATCTTCTTCCCCTGGGATCCGCAGCAACGACTGTTCCGCGGCGAGAAGGTCTACACCGCGGGCCTACCTCTCGAGCAGACAGCGGCCGCCGGCTAGGAGGGTTTGGCGAAATTCACCCCGGGTCGTCCTAGGAGGGTTTAGCGAAAGGGCTATTCGTACGCGGTGGCCGCGGTGAGCATCAGCGCGAAAGCCGACC
>Ga0070707_100000633_pt1 | contig 35138 bp, 40 predicted proteins | sample KBSK5502metaG_FD_65468 | JGI IMG/M metagenome (GOLD analysis project Ga0070707, IMG submission 65468) | Corn, switchgrass and miscanthus rhizosphere microbial communities from Kellogg Biological Station, Michigan, USA - KBS K5-50-2 metaG | ecosystem: Host-associated > Plants > Roots >... | reverse complement strand
TGCCGCAGCGATCGTAGGCCAGCCTTGACTCTGTGCGTGCAAGAGTCGTAGAGTGGCTTCATCTCTCTGAACCATGAGTTCAGTTGACTGAATCGGCCTACGCACCGCCGGAGACGAACGGCGGACTCGAGGTCGGCGAGCGGTTGCGGGCAATCCGACTGCTGCGACGGCTGACGCTGCGCGAGGTGGCAGACGCCGCGGGAGTCAGCGAGAGTTTCGTCAGCCAGCTCGAGCGCGGCCGCTCGAGTGCGAGCGTCGCCACGCTGCAGCGGCTAGCGGCCGCGGTCGGGATCGAGATCTCCGACCTGTTTGCCGACGAGTTGGAGTCCGGTCCGCACGTCCTCCGCCGCCAGGAGCGGCAGTTGCTCGAGTGGGGGCACCTCGGCCGCAAGGCACTGCTCACGCCGAAACCGTTTCATTCGCTCGAGGCCGTAGCTGCCTCGTTCGATCCCGGCGGCTCGACGGGGAACGAGCCGTACACGCACGGCGACTCCGAGGAGCTGCTGCTCGTCCTCGAGGGCCGCGTCCACCTGCAGCTCGGCAGTGAGCTGCTCGATCTCTCGAAGGGCGACAGCGTCAACTACCGGAGCTCGACGCCGCACCGCGTGAGCAACCCGGGCGACGAGCCCGCCGAGGTTCTGTTCGTCATCAGTCCGCCCAGCTACTAACACGAACGCCCAAAGGAGGCGTCAATGGAGGGTGAACCGTTCGAACGCCGGCTGTCACGGGCCGACATGCTCCGCCTCGCGGGGCTCGCGGCCGGAGTCGGAGTCGTAGCCGGACCCGCTGCCGCAGCCGAGGCCGCTGTCACGCGACTGACGCAGGAGAGTGGCCGGCTGCAGGTGATGGACTGGGCCGGGTACGGCAACGACGGCGGCCAGGCGATGTTCAAGGCCTACGTGCACAAGTACCCGAACAACAAGCCGCAGTTCACGTATATGACGAACGAGTCGGACGCGCTCGCGAAGATCCAGGCCGGCGCCCATCCGGACCTGTTCCGACCGTATGTGGGCTGGGTGAAGTACTTCGCCCAGAGCGGCCTGGTTCAGCCGTGGAACCCGAAGCAGATCTCGAACTTCAAGCACCTCAACCCCGCCATGGTCAAGGCCGGCCAGTACAACGGCAAGCAGTACGGGATCCCGGACGACTGGGGCTTCGACGCGATCCTCTACCGCAAGGACAAGGTTCACCCGAAGTCGCGCTCGTGGGGGCTCCTGTTCGACGAGCGGTACAAGGGCAAGATCGCCTGGTTCGACGACCTCGAGATGATCACGATCGCGGGGCTCGTCACCCATGCGAAGAACCCCTGGAACCAGACCCAGGCCGAGCTCAACCGCTCGGTGAACTTCCTGAAGAGCAAGAAGCATCTCGTCAAGTTCAACTGGGCCTCCGAGACGGAGCTCTGGCAGGCGTTCGGTTCCGGTGACGTCTGGATCGCCTACGCCTGGCCGAACGACTGGGTGCAGATGAAGAAGAAGCACCCCGTCGTCTACATGCACCCGAGTGTGGGGAAGCAAAAGCCGATCGCGTGGGTCGGCATGTTCATGCTGCTCAAGGGCACGCCGCGCCCCCACCTCGCCCACGCCTACGTCAACGCCTGGAGCTCGAAGGCATCGGGGCAGTGGCTCGAGAACAACTACGGCTACGGGCACGCGAACACCGAGGCCAAGCCGTCGTCGAGCGCACTGCTCAAAGCGCTCCAGCTCTCGAACCCGAAGGCGGTGACGCTGCCGAACGCCTACCTCGACCGCAACATCCCGCAGCGTGCGACGTACGCCCATCTCTGGGAGCAGGTGAAGGCCGCCTGACCCTCGAGTCCGCGACCTCGGAACCGGCGGCGGTAGCCCCCAGACGCCGCCGCCGGCGCCGCCTCACAACCCCTGCGCTGCTGGGGCTGCCGGTCTCCTGGCTGGCGGTCTTCTTCCTCGCCCCGATCGCGATCGTCGCCGCCTACAGCGTCGACGTGCTCGTCCTCTTCCCGGGTCCGCACGGTTTCACGCTCACGGCCTGGCGCACGCTCTTCTCAGGCGGCACGCCGTACCTCCATCTCTTCGTGAAGTCCGTCGAGATGTCAGTGATCGTCTCGGCAGTCGTCGTCCTGGTGGCGTACCCGCTCGCGTACTTCCTCGCGCTGAGCGGGACGAAGCGGAAATACATCCTCCTGCTCGTGCTGATCGCGCCGTTCCTGACGAGCTATCTCCTGCGCGTACTCGCCTGGAAGGTCATCCTCGGCGACCAGGGCGTGATCAACACCTTTTTGTTCTGGACCGGCCTGCGCTCACCGGACCACCCGCTCTCGTTCCTCCTCTACAGCCGCTTCGCGGTCATGCTCGTGCTCGGCTACGTCTGGCTGCCGTTCGTTGCGCTACCGATCTTCGTCACGCTCGAGACGCTTGACCGAGGACTGCTCGAAGCGGCGAGCGATCTCTACGCGAGCCGGCTCCAGGCATTCGTGCGGGTGACCCTGCCGCTCAGCGCGCCGGGCCTCGTCGCCGCGTTCCTGTTCGTCTTCATCCCGACGGTGGGCGAGTTCATCACGCCGTCGCTCGTAGGCGGCACGGGTGGCTACATGTACGGGAACCAGATCGTCGACCTCTTCGGCACGGGGTTCCCCGACTGGGAGACGGGGTCAGTGCTGGCTCTGTTCCTACTCGCGGTGATCGCGATGCTGACCGTCGTCTTTGCACGCTTCCTGCGGGCCGGCGAAGTGAGAGCCACCTGATGGACGTCGCGCTCTCTCCCAACGGCCGGCGCGCGATGCGCGTGTTCTTCGCGCTCGTGATCGTGTTCCTCTACGCGCCGATCGCGATCCTCCTCGTCTTCTCGTTCAACAGCTCGCCGATTCCGGTCTTCCCGCTCAGCGGCTTCACGCTCCAGTGGTACCACGACTTCCTCACGAACGGAGACATGCAGGGCGCGCTCGAGACGAGCGCGATCATCGCGACGGTCTCGAGCGTCGGCGCCGTCGCGCTCGGGATCCTCGCGGCGATCGGCCTCACGCGGCGCCGTTTCCGCGGTCAGCTGGGCGTGACGGCACTATTGCTCAGCCCGCTCGTGATCCCACTTCTCGTGCTCGGGGTCTCGCTGGCGCTCCTCTTCCACGAGCTCGGGATGCAGCGTTCGATCTACACCGTGATGATCGGCCACGTCGTGATCACCGTCCCCTACACGATCCTCGTGATCCGACCGCGACTGGGACAGATCGACGCGTCGCTCGGCGAGGCAGCCTATGACCTCGGCGCCGGCCCGCTGACGACGTTTCGACGGGTCACGCTGCCGCTCATCCTCCCGGCCGTCGTCTCGGCGTTCATGATCGCCTTCACAACCTCGTTCGACGAGTTCGCCGTCGCGTATTTCCTCGTCGGACCCCGGCTGACGTTCCCGGTCTACCTCTATTCCGCGATCCGCTTCCCGAGCCGGCTGCCGCAGGTGATCGCGGTGGCCGTCGTCGTGCTCCTGGGGTCGCTCGTCGTCATCGTCCTGGCGGAGCTGTGGCGTCGCCACGCCGAAGCCCGGCTCGAAGCGGCGGCCTGACGAGCGCGACGCGACTACGCTCGGCGCGTGATCCTCCGCAACGGGACGATCCACACGCTCGACCCGTCGCTGCCGACGGTTTCCTCGCTCTGGATCGCGGACGAGCGGATCGCCGGCGGCGTGGGCGTGCACGAGACGTCGCTGCCGAGCCCCGAGACGGTCGACCTCGGCGGGCGGTGCGTCCTGCCAGGCTTCACCGACTCGCACGTCCACTTTCCCACCTGGGCGCTCGCGCGGAACGACGTCGATCTCCACGGGTGCGAGTCGCTCGCCGAGGCGCTCGAGCGCGTGCGAACAGCGCCGCACACAGGGAGCTGGCTGCGCGGCCAGGGCTGGCGAGACGCCGACTGGCCGGACGGCCCGCCCACCCACGCCGCGCTCGACGAGATCGAGCCGGAGCGGCCCGCCATGCTGATCTCGAAGGACTACCACGCGCTCTGGCTCAACTCCGCGGCGCTCTCCCTCGCCGGCGGAGACCTCGAAGTCGAAGGCGGGGTCGTCGTTCGGGACGAGAAGGGCGATCCAGCAGGAGTCCTGTACGAAGAGGCTGCGTGGCAGTTCAAGGGAAGGTTCGTGCACGTCCCCGCCGAGGAGTACGTCGCGGCCATGCGCGATGGAGTCAAGGTTGCCGCAGCGCGAGGGGTCACCGCACTGCACGACAAGGACGGCTGGCTCGGCGCGATCGGTCTCTGGCAGCGCCTCGAGCAACAGGGCTCGCTGCCGCTGCGCGTCTGGCAGTCGACGCCGGCCGAGCGTCTGCCGCAGCTGCGCGAGCTCGGTCTCCGCAGCGGCGCCGGCTCTCCCCTCCTTCGGCTCGGCTATCTGAAGACGTTCATGGACGGGACGCTCGGGTCGCAGACCGCCTGGATGACGGACGGGAGCGGCGTCGTGATCACCACGAGTGAGGAGCTCGAGGAGATCGTGCGCAGTGGAGCCGAGGCCGGCTGGCCGGTCGGCGTCCACGCGATCGGCGACGCCGCGAACCGCGCCGCGCTCGATGCGTTCGAGCGCTCGCGGGACGTCTGGCAGCCGCTCGGGCTCCGGCAGCGGATCGAGCACGCCCAGTGCCTCGCCCCGGACGATGTCCCGCGGTTCGCCGAGCTCGGGGTCGCGGTGTCACCCCAGTTCACGCACGCGCCGTCGGACGAACAGCTCGCCAAGCGCTTCTGGCCCGACCGTCTCGACGGGACGTATTCGTTCCGGTCGCTCCTCGACTCCGGCGCTCTGCTGGCAAACGGCTCCGACGCTCCTGTGGAGGAACTCGAGCCGTGGGCGGGCGTCATCGCCGCCGTCCTCGACCACTGGCGCGACGACCAGCGCCTCACGCTCGAGCAGGCGCTCCACGCGGTGTGCGTCGCGCCCGCGTGGCTGTCCCACGACGAACGCGTCCGCGGGACGCTCATCCCGGGCCGCTATGCCGATCTCGTCGTGCTGGACCGCGATCCATTCGCCTGCGAGCCAGAAGAGCTCCGCGAGGTGCAGGTCGTGGCAACGATGCTCGGCGGCCGCTGGACGCACAACCCGCCGCCCTGGGACTGAGCCCTCGCGCGGCTCGTGTTGCGAAACGGGCCGTGGGTTCGCAATGATCGGCACGTGCAGGCAGGCACGCTCCACGACCTACGGCCGGACGCATTCGACTACGCCTGGGACAACTCGGTCGAGCCTGCGCTCGAGGTCGACTCCGGTGAGACGATCCTCCTGCACGTCAGGGACGCCTCGGACGAGCAGATCGGCTCTGATTCGGCGGCCGACGCCGTTGCGGCGCTCGACTTCAGCAAGGTCAACCCGGTCAGCGGGCCGATCTACGTCAAGGGCGCCGAGCCCGGAGACACGCTTGCAGTTGAGCTGCTCGAATTCGCGCCGCCGAGCTGGGGCTGGACGGCGATCATCCCTGGCTTCGGGTTGCTCGCCGACGAGTTCCAAGATCCGTGGCTGCGGATCTCACAGGTCGCCGACGGCGTAGTCCACTTCTCGGAACGGATCTCGCTGCCGTTCCGTCCCTTCCCAGGCACGCTCGGCGTCGCGCCTTCGGAACCGGGGTCACACTCGATCGTCCCGCCGTCGCGCTGGGGCGGGAACATGGACACGAAGCACCTCAACCCGGGGACGACGCTCTACCTGCCGGTCGGCGTGGAGGGGGCACTCTTCTCACTCGGCGACACGCACGCCGCCCAGGGGGACGGCGAGGTGTGCGGCACGGCGATCGAGACAGCGATGGATGTCGTCCTGCGGCTTAGCGTCCGCAAGGACATCCGCGTCGACGCGCCGCAGTACGACGTCCCGGCCGGAGCGATCGCCGAGCACGAGAGCTCGAGCTATCACGTCTGTACCGGGGTCGGGGCCGACTTGATGGAGTGCGCGCGCGACGCCGTGCGGGCCGCGATCGTCTGGCTCGGCGAGAACCACGGCCTCGACCGTGAGGAGGCGTACGCGGTCGCGAGCGTCTCGTGCGACCTGCGAATCCACGAGGTTGTGGATGCACCGAACTGGGTCGTGGGCTGCTTCATCCCGCAATCGATCTTCGAAGGAGGGGAACGATGAGCGACGCTGTCGTCGCACGCGAGGAGTACGTGAAGGGGTCCCTCCGGCGCGAGCTGCGCTTCTGGGAGGCGATCGCAATCTCGGTCGGGATCATGGCCCCGACCGCCGCAATGGCCCTGAACGGCACGGTGCCGGCTCAGCTCGTCGGCCGCGCCGTGCCGCTCGCGTTCCTCTTCGCGGGGATCGCGATTGCGCTGATCTCCTACTCGTTCATCCGGCTGACGAGCTTCTTCAACCACGCCGGTTCGACGTACGCGCTCGCGGGCGTGACGCTCGGCCCGCGCTTCGGCTTCTTCGCCGGCTGGGCGTTGCTTGCCACGTACTCGTGCTTCATCTGCGCGAACATCGCCGAGGTCGGGCTCTTCGGCACGGCGTTCCTCGACAGCACGGGCATCTGGAACAACCCGCAGTGGATCGTCGTCTCGCTGATCGCCGCCGGGCTCGCGTGGTTCCTCGCCTACGGCGACGTGAAGATCGCGACCCGCGCCTTGCTCTCCTTCGAGGGAATTTCGGTGACGCTGATCATCGTCCTCATCGCGGTCATCTTCTGGAAGGTGATCGGCGGCACGGCCCCGAACGGCCAGAGCTTCTCGCTCAAGCCGTTCGTCCCGGCGTCGGGAATCCCGGTTGGCGCGATCGCGTTCGCCTCGGTGTTCGGGCTCCTCAGCTTCGGCGGCTTCGAAGGCGCGGCGGCCCTCGGTGAGGAGACGAACAATCCCCGCCGGAACATCCCGCTCGCGATCGCCTGCGCCGTCGGCTTCTGCGCCGTCTTCTACACGATCGTCATGCTCGCGCAGTCGCTCGGGTTCGGGATCGACGCGGCCGGGATCAAGGCGTTCGGGAGCTCGAGCGCTCCGCTCGGCGACCTCTCGAAGTCGTACGTCGGCAGCGGCATGGAGGATGCCATCAACTTCGGCGCGACGCTGAGCGCGTTCGCGAGCCTGCTCGGCTGCGCCGCCGGCGCATCTCGCATCCTGTTCGCGCTCGGCCGTGACGGCTTCATCACGCATCGGCTCGGCGACGCATCGAAGCGCACCGGCTCGCCGGCGAACGCGCTTGCCATCGTGATGATTTTCGGGCTCGCGGTGACGATCTTGCTCAGGCTGAATGGCACGAGTGCAGTGAACGCGTTCTTCTATCCCGGCACCGCCGGCGTGCTCTCGATGCTGATCGCGTACTTCGTGATGCAGTTCGGCGCCTTCAAGTTTCTGCACCTGGAGCATCGCGAGCCACAGTGGCGCGCGATCATCCTTTTGCTGGCGGCCGCTGCGATCGTCTACACGTTCTACAAGCAGGTCTGGCCAAAACCGGCGTATCCGTACGATCTGTTCCCGCTGATCATCGCCGGGTGGGCGGTCGCAGGCGCTGCAATCACGTTCATCTTCCCCGCGCTCACGCGACGGATCGGTGAGGGCTTCGCCCACTCCGAGGGGCTCAAAGCAGACACCTGAGCCGAGACATACCGCCCCTTAACAGGGCGGGCGTACAATCGGAGCGATGGCCGTTCGCACGATGAACTCTGTCCACGTCGCGGGAACCTGCGCGGTTGCCGCCACGGCCGAGATCGTCGGCGCGAAGTGGACGGCGCTGCTCGTTCACGACCTCTCCGAGGGCCCACGGCGCTTCTCGGAGCTCGAGCGCTCGTGCCAGGGCATCAGCCCCCGCACCCTCGCCGAGCGGCTGCGGGCCCTCGAAGCCGAGGGAATCCTCGAGCGGCAGAGCTACCCCGAGACGCCGCCGCGGGTCGAGTACTCGCTGACGGCGAAGGGTGAGTCACTGCTGCCGATCATCGACGCCATGCGCGAGTTCGGCCACGAGTGGCTCCCCTGCGGGCGAACGCACCCGCACGCGCTCTAGCTAATTCAGCCGACCCAGCGCGGTGAACAACGCAGCGACGGTGTCGATCCCGGCGGCGAAATACTGGACGAGGAAGCGCTCGTTCGGCGAGTGCACGTTCGACTCCGGCAACGCAAAGCCGCTGAGGATCGTGTCGATGCCCTTCTCGCTCAGCGCGGGCATGAGCGGGATGGAGCCGCCGACGCGCGTGAGCAGCGGGCGCGTCCCGAGCGTCTGCTCGAACGCCTCGACCGCGAGTTGGACGGCCGGCGCATCGGCGCGGACGAGACCGGGGTTCGAGCCTTTCACGACGAGCTCGAGCTCGGCTCCTGCAGGAGCCGCCTCGCGCAGCAGCTTCTCGGCGGCGGCACCGACTGTCTCGGCGTCCTGCCCCGGCGCGAGCCGGATCGAGAACTCGGCGGAGGCCTCGACGCTCAGCGTCGTGTTGCGGACGCCCGGCTTGCCGCCGATGATCCCGTTCACGTCCGCCGAGGGCTCGGCCCAGGTGCGAACGTAGAACTCCTCGCCGGCCTTCGCGTCGAGCGGCTGTGCGCCCGCTTCCGAGATTGCCTCGACGCCCGGCGGCAGCTGCGACCACGCCTCGAGTTCGTCCGCGGTCGGCGGAGCGATCCCGGCCCGCAGCGGCTCGGGCAACAGCCCGTTCGGACCGGCCAGCACCGCGTCGAGGCAGCGCGTGAGGACGTGGATCGCGTTGAGGGCCGCCCCGCCGTACATCCCCGAATGAAGGTCGCGCTCGCCGGTTCGCACCTTGACGTCGACGCCGACGAGGCCACGCGTCGCTAGCTCGATCGTCGGCACGTCACGCCGGAGCATCCCGCCGTCGAAGATCACGCAAGCGTCAGCCCCGCGCTCGTCCTGCAGGACCCAGTCGGCGATCGTGTGACCGCCGATCTCCTCTTCCCCGTCGTACGCGATGCGGAGGTTGACGGGGAGCGCGCCGGCGTCGACGAGCCGCTGCGCCGCCTTGAGGACGAGCCATAGTTGGCCCTTGTCGTCCGCGACGCCGCGCGCGTACGCCCACTCCCCGCGAACCTCGAGCTCGAACGGATCGGATTCCCAGAGCTCGAGCGGCTCGGGCGGCTGGACGTCGAAGTGGTTGTAGACGAGGACAGTCGGCGCTTCCCCGGCGCCACTGGACGCCGGGATCTCGCCGAGCACGAGCTCGCGCTCGCCGAACGGCGTCAGCTCGGCGGTGCGGCCGATGCGGCGTATCAGCTCGCAGACCCACTCGCCCGCGCGCTTCACGTCCTCCCGGTGGGCCGGGTCGGCGCTCACGCTCGGGATTGCGATCAGCTCCGCCAGCTCGGCGCGCCAGGCCTCATCCACGGGGAGAGACTCTACGGAGATAGTGCGCGCCGCCGCCGAGCGAACCCGCTTCGTCTTCCGGGTTGAGCAGCGCGCAGGTGCGGAGCGAGAGACAGCCGCAGCCGATGCACGTGGTCAGCCGTCCACGAATCGCCTCGAGTGTCGCGATGCGCTCGTCGAGCTCGCGCGCCCAGCTGCGTGAGAGCCCCTCCCAGTCACGCTTCGTCGGCGTCTTGCCGGCGGGCAGCTTGTCGAGCGCCGCCCGGATCCGTTCGAGCGGAATCCCGGCCGCCTTCCCCGCTTGAACGAGTGCCACGCGCCGCAGCGTGACGGACGGGTAGCGCCGCTGGTTGCCTTCGGTGCGCCGAGCCGAGATGAGCCCTTCGCGCTCGTAGAAGCGGAGGGCCGACTGCGAGACGCCGCTGCGCTCGGAGAGCTCCCCGATGGTCAACTCCCTTGCCACTTGACTTGAACCATAGTTGAGGTTCTACGGTGTGTGAATGGCAACCACCACGAGACCGACGTTCGGCTACGACGACCTACCCGAGCTACTCACAAGGCTCACCGGCGACGAGAAGCACGACCGGAGCTCGTTCTCGACCCTCGACGTCCTCTGGGTCCTCTACGACCGCGTCCTCGGCAAGAACGACCGTTTCATCCTCTCGAAAGGCCACGGCCCAACCGCGTACTACGCAGTGCTCGCCGCAAGGGGACTGCTGCCGGTCGAGCTCCTCGACGGCTTCGGCGACTTCGACTCGCCGCTCGGCCACCATCCCGACCGCAAGCTCGTGCCGGGGGCCGAGTTTTCGAGCGGCTCGCTCGGCCACGGACTCGGCGTCGCGGTCGGCGCGGCACTGACCGGCCGCCGGATCTTCTGCCTTCTCGGCGACGCCGAGCTCGAGGAGGGCTCCAACTGGGAAGCGGTGCAGTACGCGGGCCGGATCGGGCTTGCCTCGCTGACAGCGATCGTGATCGACAACGACTCGTCCTCCCACGGCTGGCCGGAAGGAGTCGAGAGGCGCTTCATGCTCGAGGGCTGGGCCGGGGTGCGGGTCGACGGCCGCGATCACGAGCAGCTGGAGGCCGCGTTGATGCCGGATCTCGAAGGGACTCGCCCGCGGGTCATCGTCGCGGAGGTGGAGGCGAGGTGATGACGATGCGCCAGCGCTTCTACGAACGTGCCCGCGAGGCGCTCGACGAGAACGAGCGCGTCGCGGTGGTCACGGCCCAGATCGGGACCGAGGCGATCGGCGAGCATCCGCGCCACTTCGACGTCGGCATCCGCGAGCAACTGATGATCGGCGTGGCGGCCGGCCTCGCGCTCGAGGGCTACCGGCCCGTCGCCCACTCGTACACGCCCTTCCTCGTCGAGCGTCCGTACGAGATGCTCAAGCTCGACCTCGGCCACAACGACCTCGGGGCGGTCCTCGTCAGCATCGCCGGGTCATACGACGCGGCGCACGAGGGCAGGACTCACCAGGCGCCTGAGGATGTCGCCGTCGTGGGTGCGCTTCCCGGCTGGACGATCCACGTTCCCGGGCACGTCGACGAGGCCGACAGACTGTTTCGGCAGGCACTGGGAGGCAACGCCCGCACCTATCTTCGCTTGAGCGAGGAGACGAACCACGCTCGAGTCGACGGTGGCTGGCTCACGGTCCTCAGACACGGATCGCTCGGCGCGCCGCTCGTCGTCGCGGTCGGGCCGACGCTGACGCCGGTGCTCGAGGCGACCGCCGGCCGCGACGTCAGCGTCGCGTATCTCGCAACGGTGCGCCCGTTCCCGCACGAGGACCTCCGCGAAGCATTCGCGGACGGCACCGACGTCGTCCTGGTCGAGCCGTACCTCGCGGGCACGTCGGCAGCCGAGATCGCGGTCGCGCTGCGTGACAGGCCGCACCGCCTGCTTGCTCTCGGCGTCCCGAACGCGGAGTTCCGCCACTACGGCACGGGAGCAGAGCACCGGGTCGCACATGGGCTCGACGCAGCGGGCATTGCCCGCTCGCTCGAGGAGTTTCTCGCCGAGCTCTAGCCCCAGTCGTCCGCGAAGTCCCAGCCGCGAACCTGAGCCGGCTCGAGGCGCACAAGCACCGCGTTCGTGACGGTCTCGGCGTACGCAGGCCCGTCCTCCGGCCCGAGGTAGCGAACTGCCATCGAGGCGATCGCTTCCGCTGCACCCTCGGGATCGAGATGCGCCTCACCCTGCGCCTCCAGACCGCGATAGGGAGGAATGTGTTCGTAGACGAGGACGCTCGCCCGCGAATCGCGCCGCAGGTGCGTCAGCTTGATGTCGTTCGGCCCGACGACGACGTCGAAGCCGCCGTCGCGCCATTGGTGCCAGACCGGCGAAAGAAGGACGCTGCCGTCCTTGCGGTACGTGGCAAGGACGGCAACCAGCGGCTGCTCGAGCAGATCGCCGAGCTCGTCGGGACCGAGTTTCTGCACCCGACCGAGTCTACGTCGGTCTATCTAGGCGACGTCTCTGAGCGAGTTCGTAACCGCGAGCGCCCGCAGCTTCTTCAAGCTCTGGTTCTCGATCTGCCGGATCCGCTCGCGCGTGACGTTGAACGCACGCCCGACCTCGTCCAGCGTGCGCGGCTGCTCGCCGCCCAGGCCGTACCGAAGCTCGAGGACCCGGCGCTCCCGATGCGAAAGCGTGTCGAGGATGTCGCCCAGCAGCTCCTGGCGCAGCGTCGTGTCGGCCGCCTCGTCGGGCAGCGGGGCGTTCTCGTCGGTGAGGAAGTGGCCGAATTCCGACTCCTCTTCGTCGCCGACCGGCTTCTCGAGCGAGACGGGCGCCTGCGAGGTGCGCAGGATCTGCTCGACCTCGTCGAGCGGAAGATCGACGTCGCGTGCGATTTCGATCGCCAGCGGCTCGCGGCAGAGCTCGCCGCGGAGCTTGCGCTCGGAGCGGACGATCTTGTTCAGCTTCTCGACGACGTGGACGGGCATGCGGATCGTGCGGCCCTTGTCGGCTAGTGCGCGGGCGACCGCCTGGCGGATCCACCACGTCGCGTACGTCGAGAACTTGTAGCCCTTGCGCCAGTCGAATTTCTCGGCGGCGCGCACCAGGCCGATCGTCCCCTCCTGGATCAGATCGAGGAACGGCAGGCCCTGATTGCGATAGCGCTTCGCAATCGAGACCACGAGGCGAAGGTTCGCCTCGACCATCTCCTGCTTCGCGCGATGGTCGCCGCGCTCGATCCGCTTTGCGAGCTCGACTTCCTCGGCGGCGGTCAGCAGCTCGACCTTGCCGATGTCCTTCAGGAACAGCTGGAGCGCGTCGGTCGAGACCTCGCGGACGGTCTCGTCGAGCCGCGGGGCTTCTTTCGCATCCGGCTCGGGCGCAACGTGCGCCTCGACGATCTCGACCTGTAGCTCCTCGAGCGCGCGGTAGACGTCCTCGACCTGGGCGGGCTCGAGTTCGAGCTCGTCCAGGGAAAGCGCGATCTCCTCGGCACTGACCCGTCCGGCGGCCTGGGCCGCCTCGAGCAGACTTCGTGCTTCCTCCGTCTCGAGAACGTCGCTAGTCGGCGTCCCCGCGGTGGCTGTTTCGGCCATGCTCCCCCTCCCTCGCGATGCTGGAGGATGCCATGCGGGGAGAGACCGGCGCCATAGGCCGTTCGGCTCATATTTTCTTTACTTGGTCCCACCATTCCCAATACGGGAAAGCAGGGTTCGTACGGTTTGTGCGTAGGACGAGTGCGGATCCTCGGCCGCCGCCAGCCGCAGCTGATGCAGCCCCTTGGCAGGTTGCGCGGTTGCGACGAGAAGCAGGCCGAGCTCGAAGCGGACGACCGGCGCCCGCGGAAAGACGGCCGTCAGGGGTCCGAGCCGCGCGAAGGCGCGCGCCGGAGCCTGTTTGGTGAAGAGGCCGACCGCCGCTGCGGTGCGCGCATAGGGGTTGTGCGGCGCCAGCCGCGCAGCCGCCGCGAACTGGCGCTCGGCCGAGACGCGGTGCCAGAGCTGCCAGAGGAACGCCCCGTAGGCCAGCTTTGCCTGGACGTCCGGCTTCCTGGCCGCAGCCGCGAGCAAGTGGAGCTGCGCGGCGCGGGTCGGCGCGGCGGGAGTCGTCACCGGCAGGTCGAGATTCGGTAGCCCGGGCTGATAGGACGAATAGAGCTCGTTCTCGGCTTCGACGGACTCCGGCGAGTCGGGGAAGCGCGTGGCGACGCGCTTCCATGCCTCGGCGGCATCCGCGACGCGTCCCGACCAGTAGAGCGCCCAGCCGAGGTGATACTCGGCGACGGGGCTGTCGGGATTCTGCGCCGCGAGCTGTTGCAGGGTCGCGAGCCCGTTGTCGGGCCAGTTCGCAAAGGCGAGCCCGATCTTCGACTGCAGCGACGGATAACGCTCGAAGATCGCGCGGGCAGCGGCGACGTGTTTCGCGTTCAGCAGCTCGGCGCCGCGGGTGAGCTGCTGCGCTTCGGGATCGCCACGGACACCGAACTGGAAGAAAACCGGCGGGATTCCCGCACGGGGCTTGACCACCGATCCGGGAATCGTCGTGCTCTCCCCGCGTGTCTGGAGGAGCGTCACTCCGATGACGGCGGCCGCGGCGATCAACGCGGCCAGCGCGACGAAGACGACGACGCGCCGATTCCGTGGTGCCGCGAGAGGGCGAGCTTCCGTCGCCACGCTCCGAGCGTAGCCACGAACGGGGTCGCTACATTTCCGAAAGCGATGCCGAGTTATCGGGAATACCTCCAGCAGGTCAAGTCGGAGATCGACGAGGTCGATGTCACGCAGGCGCGCGAGCTGCTCGCCGGCGACGAGCGTCCGCTCGTCGTCGACGTTCGCGAGCTGGACGAATGGACCGAGGGACGGATTCCGGGCGCGATCCATATCCCGCGCGGCAACCTCGAGTCGCGCATCGAGCAGGCTGCCCCCGATCACGCCCAGCCGATCTTCCTCTACTGCGCCGCGGGCAATCGCTCGGCCTTCGCTGCGAAGTCTCTCGAGGAGCTCGGCTACGAGAACGTCGTTTCGCTTGCCGGCGGTTACACCGACTGGAAGCGCAGTGGCTTCCCGACCGAGCTGCCCCGCACGCTCGACGGCGAGAAGCGGCAGCGCTACAGCCGGCACATCCTGATCCCGGAGGTCGGCGAGGAGGGCCAGCTCAAGCTGCTCGACTCGCGCGTGCTGCTCCTCGGCGCAGGTGGGCTCGGCTCGCCGTCAGCGCTCTACCTCGCCGCGGCCGGAGTCGGACGGCTCGGGATCGTCGATGACGACCGCGTCGACGCGTCGAACCTGCAGCGCCAGGTGCTGCACTCGACGTCACGGCTCGGCGAATGGAAGGCGGAGTCGGCCAAGCGCACGCTCGAGGAGCTCAACCCGGACATCGAGGTCGTGCCGTACATCGAGCGGCTCACGTCGGAGAACGTCGAGCGGATCCTCGCCGACGGCTGGGACGTGATCGTCGACGGCGCCGACAACTTCCCGACGCGCTATCTGATCAACGACGCCGCCGTCTGGCATGACATCCCGCTCGTGCACGGCTCGATCTACCGCTTCGAGGGACAGGCGACCGTGTTCAAGCCGGGCGACGGCCCCTGCTACCGCTGCCTCTTCCCGCAGCCGCCGCCTCCCGAGCTTGCGCCCAGCTGCGCGGAGGGCGGCGTGCTCGGCGTCCTGCCCGGCATCGTCGGCTCGCTGCAGGCGAGCGAGGCGCTGAAGCTCTGCCTCGACATCGGCGAGCCGCTCGTCGGGCGGCTGCTGCTGTTCGACGCGCTCGCGACGGAGTTCAGCGAGGTCAGGCTCCGCCGCGACCCGAACTGCCCGGTTTGCGGGGACAATCCTACGATCACCGCGTACGTCGATTACGTCGAGTTCTGCTCGGGAAGGCCGACGCCCGCATGAGTCGCATCCGGATTCCTCCCCAGCTGCGCGGCGAGGTCGGAGGCGCGCGCGAGGTGCCTGCCGAGGGCGCCACGGTGCGCGAGCTGCTCGACGACCTGATGAGCCGCTTCCCAGGCCTGCGCCCGCAGCTGGTGGATGTCAACGGGTATGGGCACGACGAGATCGCGCCCTTCGTGAACGTGTACGTCGAAGGGGAGGACGTGCGAACGCTCGACGGGCTCGACACGTCGGTCGACCACGGCTCGACCGTCATCCTTCTCCCCGCCATGGCCGGTGGGCTCTAACGTCCGCACGGCCGGCTCCCTCCTCGAGCTCGTAGGCAACACTCCGCTCGTCGAGCTGCAGCGACTCACGCCCAAGCCGTCGGTCCGGCTCTACGCGAAGCTCGAGGGACAGAACCCGACCGGCTCGATCAAGGACCGCGTCGCGCTGTCCATGATCGAAGCAGCCGAGACCGCGGGAGAGCTCGCGCCCGGCCGCGAGTTGCTCGAGCCGACCTCCGGCAACACCGGCATTGCGCTCGCGCTCGTCGCCAAGCTCAAGGGCTACTCGCTGACGTGCGTGCTCCCTGAGAACGCGACCGAGGAGCGGCGGCAACTCCTGCGGCTCTACGGCGCGAGGATCGTCGATTCGCCCGGCGAGCAAGGGTCGAACGGGGCCGTCCGCCTCGCGCTCGAGCTCGCGGAACGCGAGCCGCGCTACTTCATGCCGTTCCAGTATGCGAACGAGGCGAATCCCCGTGCCCACTACGAAGGCACGGGTGCGGAGATCGCCAACGCGCTCGACCGCGTCGACGTCCTCGTCGCCGGCCTCGGTACCGGGGGGACGCTGATGGGCGCCGGCGCGCGCCTGCGCGAGAGCTTTCCCGGCGTCGTCGTCGCAGCCGCCGAACCGCTGCCGGGCGACCCCGTGATGGGCCTGCGCTCCCTCGACGACGGCTATGTGCCGCCGATCCTCGACGTGACGAAGCTCGACAGGAAGCTCCTCGTCTCGAACGAGGAGGCGGTCGCCGGTGTGCACGCTCTCCTCGAGCGCGAGGGCATCTTCGCGGGCGTCTCTGGCGGTGCGGTGCTCCACGTCGCTCGGCGGCTCGCCGGCGAGCTCGAGGAAGGCGTCGTCGTTTGCGTGCTCGCCGACGGCGGCTGGAAGTACCTCTCCGCCGGCTTCTGGCAGGGCGAGGAGATCGACGAGAGCAAGCTGTGGTGGTAGTGCCGCCGCCCGTGCGCGAGGCGCTCGCGGAGCACGCCCGGCAGGAGCTGCCGAACGAGAGCTGTGGCCTCCTTGTGCTGCGCGACCAAGTCGCCGACCGCTACGAGCCGGGTCACAACGCCGCCGGTTCGCCGTACCGCTTCGAGCTCGAGGTCGATCCCGAGCTCTGGTTCCTCGAGGACGAGGGCTGGGAGCTCGCCGTCGTCCACTCGCACGTCTCGGCGCCGCCGCGCCCGTCACGCACCGACGTCGAAAACGTGGGCCTCTGGCAGGGCCGGCCATACCTCATCTACTCCGTCGCGCGCAACGAGCTCGCCGCCTGGACGATCGCGGACGGCTCGATCGAGCCGCTCGAGCTCGGCTGACACCACGGCGCCTAGGCCGCCGGGGGCACTGCTGAGGCGTGCCGGATCGCCAGCCGCCATGAGTCGCCCTCCAGCACCCACGTGTCGGTGTATCGGAAGGTCATCGAGAAGTGGGTGCCGTCGTGAGTCCGGCTCTGCTCAGACTCGACGAGTGCGACCGCCGTATCGCCGAATCGCCGGGAAGCGATGAGCCGGAGTGAAAAACCGTCGAGCGTCATGCGGTCCGCGAGCCCCTCGAGCCAGGTGGTCTTGTCAACGGGCTCGGGCATCCAGCCGGCCGTCGTGATGAGGAAGTCGTCGTGGAGAAGCGCTCCAACCGCGGCCGGATCGCCGCGTTGAAGAGCAGTGAGCAGCGCCGATTCAGCCAGTTCCAGGTCGAGTTCGCTCACCCCGCGACCCTACTCGCGCTCTGTCTACTCGTGCCCCACGCTGACATAGGCCGGCTCGTTGGGCGGCTCGATCGAGCCGCTCGAGCTCCGGTAAGAGCGCTACTCGTCGGCCGGCGGCTTCGCCGGTTCAGTGCGCTGCTTGGCCTTGGGCTTCGCGAGTTCCCGGATGTCGCCGTTCCCGTTCAGTGTCTGCATGAGTGTCGCCGCAAGTCCGTCGATCGGGCTGCCGCTTCCGACGAGCACGTCCGGGACGATCTTGACATGACCGCCGCCGATCTCACTGAAGACGGCCACGAGGGCTGTGGCCTCGGACCCGAGTGCTTCGCGCTGCTTCTCGTATCCGATCGCCCGGGCGACACCCTGAGCCTTGATCGCCGCCGCTTCGGCCTCGCCCGTCTCCTTGACGACGTGAGCCTCGGCGTCACCCTTCACCTGCACAACATGCGCGTCGGCCTCGCCGGTCGTTCGCGTATACGCAGCTGCGCCCGCCGCCTCGGCCTTGCGGCCCTCCGCATCGTTCTCCTTGATCTTGATCGAGACGCTCGACTTCGCGAGGTCGGCCTGCATCGCGGCGGTTCCGCGCACCTGCTCGAGCTCGACGCGCTTCTCCTCCGCCACCCGCTCCTGCTCGAACGTGGTGTGTTGCTGCCGCGCGATCTCACGCTCGGTCAGCACCTCGACGAGCTTGGTAGGCAGCACCACGCCCTGGATGTAGACCCCGCGCGTCTCGACCTCGTACCGTGAGAGGTAGCTGCGGATGTATTCCTCCGCCTGCTTCTGCACCTCGTCTCGCGTCTCGATGAAGGTCACCGCCGGCTCGCCCTGCAGGTTGTTGCGGAAGTGGTTACCGACGGCGCTCTCGAGTACCTCGTTGACGAGGTTCTTCATCGTTCCGACCATGCTGATCACCTTTGCCGCCTGCGTATCCGGTACGTGGATCAGCACCTGAAGGTCGATGATGAATTCGAAGCCCTCGCGGCTCTTCGCCTTGATCGGACTGAGTGATTTGTCGAGGTCATGCGCCTCGCTCGTCTCGGTCGCCCAGTTGAGGGTGAGGATGCTGGTCGGGACGATCTCCGCCGCGTAGATCCGCGGATTGAGCGGATACTTCCCTGTCCGGAGGGGCTCGTACCAGATCCCTTTGTGCCCGGGATTGACCATCGAGCCGAACTTGAAGTGCTCGCCCGAGGTGTCCTCGGTCGGCAGACCGACGTACGACTTGATGACAGCTACCTCGCCCTGCTGCACGACGGTCATCGGCACGAGCTCGACTTGCACGAGGAAGGGATTCAGCAGGTATGCGCCGTACAGGAGCGGATCGTGCTGAAGGCCGATACGGCCGCCGTTGTCGAGGAACGCCTGAAAGTCCTGATAGTTGTTGTGCAGGTCGTTCTTGGTGCCGATCAGCGCGCCGATGATCTCGACCGGATTGCCGTCGCGCTCCATCTGCTTGACGTCCTCGAACCCGCCGAGGCGGCTCGCGATGTCGCCCTTTGCCTGGGGTTGTCCCTCGAGGACCGTGACGACGCCGATGACGTCGCCGCCCTGCGCACTCGGCGTGATGTTGACGACATCGAGGGAGGCCGGATCCAGTCCGAAGCTCTCCGGGCCATAGCCGCCGCGCTTGTCTACTGGAGTATCCGGTGAGACCGGCTCGCCGTAAACCGTCTGCGGCGTGATCACGAGGAATGCGACCGGGTGGATCGGCGCGAGTGTCCCCGGTGGTAGCACGGGCCGCTGCAGTCCCTTCTGCCCACCGTTCGCAAGAAAGTCGCGAACGTCGCGGAAATCACCGAAAGCAGCTCGGTACTCGGCGCTCTTGGCACCGATCGGCAGCGGGTCGCCGACCTGCGCGATCACGACGCCGATCTCGCCCGCCGGCACCTGCACCCATGGGTACTTGTCGACGGCGTAGATAGGCCACAGCCGGAATCGCCAACCGGGCATCAGAAGGTCGGCCTGATAGCCCGCCTCGCCCGAGAACGCGATCACGTTCCCAGGGTTGAGCTTCGAACCGAACCGCTTGGTGGGCAAACCGACATCGGTCGGCCCGATGTAGATCAGCGACTTGGCCGCGATGAAGACAACAGCGCCGACCAGCGCAAGCAAGACGACCGCGACGACTATGCCAACCATTCGGACAGGAACTTAGCACCGCGATGAGAGTCAACCAAGGACGACCACTCCGTCTCCGATCTCGACGAAGCCGATCACCTCGGCGGAGCTCACAGGCCCGGCGCCGAAGTCGTAGCCAAGCGGGCCGTGCAGCTGGAGCACAGGCTCGAGCCAGCGCATCTCTCCTTCAACGATCAGCGAGCCGATCGTCCCCCGAGAGAGCGCGGTCAGACACTCTTGCGCCTCACCATTCAACGAGACGTCGCTGATCACCTCGGCTCGGCCAAGCGACGGCTCGAGCAGCCGAAAGGCGATCGTCCTCGACGGCGGAATGCTGCTCTCCCTGCGCGCCCGGCTGACGTGCAGCAGCTCATACATCCCGACCGTCACCCGCATGCCCTGGTCGATGTCCTCCAATGCAACGCGTCCACTACGCGAGGCTCCCTGCCGCAACGTATCGAGACGCCGTTCGAAGTCGATCTCGTGGGTCGTCGCGGCCGCCCAACCACCGAGCTTCTCGCGAAGCACCTCGTCCCCGACACGGTCGGCGTACATGCGCAGCACCGTTTCGGCATCCAGGGTCTCGAGCTTCGAGGCGATGATCGCCTCGGCGACCTCGGCGAGCGCCGCATCGAAGGCGCTGTCGACGTCGAGCGGCGTGCTTGCCGTCTCATCCAGCAGCCGCGCGTTGATCGCATCCCGCAGCGCCTCGGCAATCGGCAACAGTGGCTCGGCCTCCTTGTAGAGGTCGGCCTGCGCACGCAGCCGGCTCTTGAGATCGGCGATCTCGTCGGCGGGTTTCTTTCGCGCCATCTACGTGCGAAAGCTAGTCGTGCAGGGCGGCTCCTCACGCGCCAACCCATCCGGACACTCGCCTGGCCAGTGTTCCGGAATGACCCACGAGCGTGGTGCCAAGCGAGTAGCTCTTCACGTGCTGAGACGACGGGCGTCCACCAAGAGAGTGGCTGCTCCCGCGAGGCCCAGGAGGATGAAGGCAAGCGCGGTGGGCCCCGCCCATGCGCGCGCCTCAAGCCCCCTACCGAGCGTCCTTTCGAGCCGGCGTATGGTTGAAGGGGGGACGCGGGGGTTAGCGCTGAGACCCGCCGCGAGGCGCTCGCGTACGTAGTGCTCTTGATGGCTGTAAAGGACGGCCGCGCCCGGGAGCGCCACGCCGAGCATGAGTACAGCGGCCGCAAGCCTCCAACGGGGGAGTGCCCGGAGGGCTGTCACGCGGCGACGCGTCGCGGTCCCAGGCCCTGAGCTCTCCGGTGAGTTTGCGAGAGCTAGAAGCCAGACCAGGCCACAGCGGGCGAAGCTGAAAGAGGCGAGCAGCGCAAGGTAAAGCCCCCAGCCCACCTGCAAAGACCCAGTGATGATAATGAGGCCTGCCTCGGCTGGGACGGGAACGAGACGTATGAGATGGCCACGGTCATAGAGCGTTATCGCTAGCCCCAGGAGTCCGGCGAGAAACGCTGCAACGCCTGCCATTCGCCGCTGACGCCAAACCATGAGCAGCACAGCCCCGGCGATCGCGGCGACGAGCACGAGCCACACGTCCCCTGGCACCGCCTCGGCGGCTAATCGCTCGCCTGGGCCAGTGTTCCGGAATAACCCCTGAGCGCGGCGGCGTCTAGTGGCGGCTAGTCTCGCGGCGCTGCTGCCGACACCTTGGGAGATCGACGCTGGCTAGCAAACGCGAATCGTTCGAAACGCTACTCGCACGCCCCCTGCGTCAGCACGGGTTCGAGGTGAAGGAATGGCGAGAATCCGAAGCGTTGTTCGGCAACTTCTGGGGCGTTATATCGAACGGGCAGTGCCGACTCCGCGTTGAATCCGACCGAGGAATACTTCGTGCGGACGGGGACGAGGGGCGCAGCCTTCGCCACCTTCGACTTCGTACTGGCTTTCGCGCGGTTCCCTGGTTGGAAGAGATCGGGGACGCCATCCGCGAGGAAGACCGCGCACGGTGCGCGGCGGCTACAGCGGAATGGGAACGGGAGTCGGCTCTTGCGCGCGACTCTCGCGCTCGCCGCCGTCGCAGCGAGAAGGCTTATCGGGCTTCGCTCAGGGCTATTCGGGACGAATGTCTCGACAAGTTCCTTAGCCAAGTAGCGGCAGCCACTGCTCGTGAAGTCGCATCAGAGTAGGCCACGCTGGCCTGGGCCAGTGTCCTCTCACCTGAGCCTGAGTCCCGCTACTCGACCTCGTCCTCGTCGACGTAGTCCGCGTGCTCGTCCCGGCGCGGCTCGGGGCGCTTCTCGAACGTGACCGCGATCTTCTCGATTCTGTTGCCCTCCACCTCGACCACGTCGAACCGCATTCCGTCGTAGGAGACATCGTCGCCCGGCTCGGGCGCCCGCCCGAGCTGGCCGAAGACGAAGCCGGCGACCGTGTGGAAGTCCTCGTCCGGGAGCTCGGTGCCGAAGCGCTCGTTGAACTCGTCGATCGAGAACATCCCGTCGACCCGGTACGAGTCCTCGCCGATCTGCTCGACCGGCTCCTCGGGCACGTCGAACTCGTCCTCGATCTCGCCGACGATCTCTTCGAGCAGGTCCTCGAGCGTCGCAATCCCGACCATGGCCCCGTACTCGTCGATCACCACCGCGAAGTGGCTGTTCGTGTCCCGGAACTCCTGCAGGAGCGACGCGAGGTCCTTCGTCTCGGGCACCACGTACGCGGGCCGCAGCAGCGACTCGAGGTCGAGACCGCCCAGCCCGCGGTCGTGAATCGCCTTGAAGAGGTCGCGCACGTGCAGGACGCCGACGATGTCGTCGAGCGATTCGCGGAAGACCGGGTAACGCGTGTACGGCGAGTCGAGTACCACTGCGAGGGCTTCCTCGGGCGGCATGTCGACCGAGACGGCGGCCACGTCGGGCTTCGCGACCATGACGTCGGCGACGTCCTTGTCGCCGAAGACGAAGACCTTGTCGATCATCTCCCGCTCGTCCTGCTCGATCTGTCCCTGACGTTCGGAACGGGAGACGAGCATCCGCAGCTCGGCCTCGGAGTGCACCTCGCGCTCCGCGCCGGGCGGCTCGAGGCCGAACGATTTTAGGATCGCATCGCTGGCGGCCTGTAGCACCCAGATCGCCGGGCGGAACACGGCGAGGAACGCCCGCACGGGGGTCGACACCCACAGCGCCGTCCCTTCGGCGTGGCCGAGGGAGGCGCCCTTCGGCACGAGCTCTCCGAAGACGACGTGGAAGAAGCTGAGGATCGCGTAGGCGATGAGCACGGCCAGCACCGTCGACATCCACTTGTCGAACTCGCGGGACAGCGTCGCCTCGCCGAGCGCACCGATACCCAGCGAGGTGAGTGTCACGCCGAGCTGCATCCCTGCGATGAAGCGACCAGGATCGCCGGTGATCTTCAGCACATCGCGCGCGCGGCGATTCCCCTGGTGCTGGAGCTCGATGATCCGCGTGCGGCGCGCCGTGACGAGGCCGTACTCCGCCGCCACGAAGAACGCGTTGAGCAGGATCAGGACTGCGACCCCGATCAGCTCGAAGAGGAGTGTCACGCCCTCACCCCGAGGGCGTCGGTACTAGGAGGGTTCTCGTCCAACTCTCCGGCCGGAGTATAGGGACGGGGTCGGCGGCGTCTCGCTATACGAACATATGTTCGCTATCCTTCGTCGGGTGCGCGCCGAGTACCGCGAGGAGCCGTGCCGCAGCGCCCTCAACCGCGTCCGCGGCATGCCGTTTGCGTGGTCGCTGAACCCGTACATGGGTTGTGCCCACCGCTGCACCTTCTGTTACGTCCGGGCCTTCGAGGCACGAGCCGACCGCCCATGGGACGACCGCTACGGCGCGAGCATCCGGGTCAAGCCGAACGTCGCGGCTGTGCTCCGGCGGGAGCTCGCCCGCGCCTCCTGGGAGCGCGAGCCGGTCGCAGTCGGGGCAGCGACCGACCCGTACCAGCCCGCAGAAGGCCGCTATCGCCTCACACGCGCCTGCATCGAGGCATTCGCAGAGGCCGCGAGTCCGTTCGCGATCATCACGCGCGGGCCGCTCATCGTGCGCGACGTGGACGTCCTCACCGAGGCTGCCCGTCGCGCGGACGTGTCGGTCACGTTCTCCGTCCCGACGCTCGATCACGAGATCTGGCGCCGCACCGAGCCGGGCACAGCTCCACCGCGCCAGCGGCTGCGCGCGCTCGCACGGCTCGTGGAGGCGGGGATCGACGCGCGGGTAGGGATGGCGCCCATCCTGCCCGGGCTGAGCGACCGGCCCGAACTGCTCGCCGAGGTCGTGCGCGAGGCGCGCGCGGCCGGAGCGACCGGGATCTGGGCGAACCTCCTCTACCTGCGGCCGGGAACGCGCGAGCATTTCCTCTCCGCTCTCGAGTGCGACTGGCCTGAACTGCTCCCGAAGTACGAACGGCTGTACCGCCGCGGTGCCTATCTCCCCCGTCGGGAGACCGATCCGGTGCGGGAGCGCGTGCGAGCCCTGGCCCGAAGTCACGGCGTGCGCGACCGCCGCCGGCTGCGCCTCGTGCCTGCCGCCCAGGCGGAACAACTCCAGATCGCCGCTATGTGACAGCAGACAGCCGATCTATGATCTGCCGGCCGTGGCGGCCCAGGAGATCACCTGCCTCATCGTCGACGATCACGAGGTCGTACGCGAAGGGCTTCGCCTTTCTCTCAGCCGGGCGCCGCACATTCGCGTGATCGGTGAGGCCGCCGACGGAGAGGCAGCAGTCGCGCTCGCCGAGCGCCGCCGCCCGAACGTGGTGATCATGGACGTCCGCATGCCCGGCATGGACGGGCTCGAGGCGACGAAGGAGCTGATGGAGAAGGTGCCCGATAGCTCCGTCCTGATTTTCACCGCCTACAGCGAGCGCAGCCTGCTCAGCCGCGGCCTCGAGTCCGGCGCGAAGGGCTACGTCCTGAAGGAGGCGCCGCACGAGACCCTGCTGCGCGCGATCGAGAAGGTCGCAAGCGGTGAGGGCTACGTCGACCCGGCACTCATGCCCGCGTTCCTGACCGGCCGTGACAAGGACGACATGCTCACGGGGCGGGAGCGCGAGATCCTGCAGCTCCTCGCCGACGGAATGTCGAACGCCGACGTCGCCACACAGCTCTTCATCAGCCAGGAGACCGTGAAGAGCCATGTCCGGCACATCCTCGCGAAGCTCGAGGCCGACACGCGCACCCACGCGGTCGCCATTGCACTGCGCGAAGCGATCATCGACTAGTGGAGCGGCCCTCGACCAGCCCGGGCGAGACCGAGACGATCGTTGCGGCCGACGGCGAGCCGGCCGAGCAGGTCCTCGCCGCGGAACAGGACGAGCGGCGGCGCATCGCGCTCTTCCTCCACGACGGCCCGGTGCAGTCGCTGTCGGGCGTGGCACTCATGCTCGACGCGTCCCTCGACCTGATCCGCCGCGGTGAGCACGTGCAGGCGCGCGAGATTCTCGACCGAGCGCTTGCCCGCACCAGGACGACGGTCGGCGAGCTCCGGGACCTCTCGTTCAACCTCGAGCCAGTCGCGCTGCGCGATCACGGCTTCACAGCGGCGGTCGACGCGCTTGCACAAACCCGTGGCCGCGAGCACCGGATCGAGGTCACGCTCGACGTGGCGCTGATCGACGCTCTCGGCGAGAAGACGCAGGCCGCTCTGTATCAGATCGTGCGCGAGGCACTCGAGGAGGCGATCCGCCGCGGACCTCCCTCCCGCTTCGAGGTCGCTGCCACGTCGGACGTGCCGGGCACGCTGCGCCTCGTGATCCGGGACGACGCGCCGACCGAGCGGCGCCGTCGCGCGCTCGAGGTGATGGCCGAGCGGGCGCGCACGCTCGGCGCGAATCTCACGCTCGACCATGAGGTCGGCGGCACGACGATGTGCCTCGAACTGCGCGGCCAGCCCACGGGCGACGATTAGTCTTCCGCGCTGTGGACGGCCACGGGGCGCAGCAGCATCTTCTCTTCGTCTGGAAACCTTCCGGCTACGAGCTGGTCGAGGAGGACGGCGAGGCTCCGTCCGTCGGCTCCAGTGTGGAGGTCGAGGGGAAGCAGCTGCGTGTGACGAAGCTCGGGCCGTCGCCGCTCCCCGGCGACCGCCGCGTCTGCGCGTACCTCGCGGGCTAGCCGGCGGCGATCGACTCAGCTGCCGCGAGACCGAGCACGAGCGCCTGCGCGAGGCCGCTCGCGTAGCCGCCTGTTGCGACACCGCCCGCGTCGACACCCGCAGCCCACAGGCCGTCGACACCCGGGACGCGCGCCTCGGTGTCCACCTGGAGGCCGCCGATCGTGTGGGTCACGGCAGCGGCGACGTGAACAGCGAGCCCCTCGTCCCGCTCCTCGACGGTGGCGCCCGCGGCGCGCGCGGCCTCAACCCTCTCGTTCGTCTCATTTACCACGTACCAGGCGCGCGGGCCGATCAGCTGCGCGAGGTCGTTCTCGTGCCAAGCGACCCGCGGCGGCGTGATCTCGCGCCAGTCCTCGGTGAACACCCGCGCCTCGCGGCCGTAGAGCTGCGCGAGCGGGACGAAGTCCTCCTCCCGGATCCGCGCCGGCGGAGCCGGCATGACACGGCCGTAGAACTCGTCCATCCCCGGCGTCGTCACGGCGCCTCGGGCCGCAGCGAAGTCGAGACCATCGCCATCGCTCCAGGGGTTCGCCCGCAGGAGTAGCGCGCGCTCGCGGGCGAGGCGCCCGGGGAAGCCGCCGGTAGCCAGCAGCAGCGGCCCCTCGACATCGTTCGGTAGCGGCGTCTCGAGCTCGACCTCGCCGGCCGCCTCTAGCAGAAGCCGAGTTAGGGCGCGAGGGTCGTAGCGGCGGCCGGTCGTGAGGGGGTTCTCGGTATCGCTCCAGACGGGCACCGCGCCGAACGATTCGAGCCAGCGCAGCGACTCGTCGAGCCCTTCCCAGATCAGCCGCTGCAGCCGCTCGTCGCCGCCGGGGCACTCCGCGCGAAAGCCCTCCCACTCCAGATGGCGCCAGACGACGCAGGAGGAAAGGAGCATCGAGCCCCCGGTATGCGAGCCCTTTTCCAGGACACGCGGCTCGTGCCCGAGCTGGCGGAGCCGCGCGGCAGCGACGAGGCCCGCCATCCCCGCGCCGGCAATGGTGACGCGCAACTCAGGTCAGCGAGAACGTCGGCTTGTGCTCGACGTACTCGATCCGCACACGCTCCGGCCCCCAGACGAAGACCGCAAGCGTGTTCGGAGCGTCGACGACGTTGTCGATCTCGACGCCGAGATCGCGAGCGGCTGCCTCGTGTTCGTCCGCGGAATCGACGAGGACCGCGAGGTGGTTGAGGAGCGGCTGTTCCGGAGCTCCCGGCTCGCCGGACTGGAACTCGATCCAGGCGCCACCCACCTCGACCCTTGGGCTACCGGACGCACCAGCCGCGGCCGCGCGGAAACCGAGGGACCCGTACTCCGAAGCCGTCCCCTGGGGATCGGCCGAGCGAAGGGCGACGTGGTCGAGGTCGTAGTCGAGATCCGTGTCCGCCTGGACGAGACCGAGCGCAACACCTTCTCCCAGCTCGAAGTACGCTTCACCCACACGCCGCCGCTTGACCTCGAGGCCGTCGGGCAACTCCGCCAGCGCGAGGTCGAGGTCGCGCACACGCAGCGCAACATGCTCCAGCGCTCCGCGCTCCCGCGGCCCGTCGGCAGCAAAGAGCGTCAGCTTCCCGCGCCGCGCGTCCGCGCCGACGAGCGTGAAGGCATCCGTCCGGTCGATCACGTGCATCCCGAGATGCCGGAGGACGAAGTCAGCCACGGCGTCGCGGTCGGCGAGCCAGTAGGCGACGTGGTCGAGAGTCTTCGGGTTCACGGCAGGCGCTCCTACCCGGCGGTCAAATGCTTACTCGATCGGCTCGTTCTGGACGTTGTTCTCGTCGGCGTACTTCTGCGTGAGCTGGTTGATGACTTCGGCACCCTTGTCGTAGGCGTAGTTGATCTCGACGAATGCGTTCCACTTGTCCGGCAGCGCGTCCTCGGGAAAGATCGCCTCGACCGGGCACTCCGGCTCGCAGGCCCCGCAGTCGATGCACTCCTCGGGGTCGATGACCAGGATCCGGTCGAATTCGTGGATGCAGTCGACCGGGCAGACGTCCACGCAGGACAGGTCTTTGATGTCGATGCAGGGCTCGGCGATGATGTACGTCACAGCGCCCTACTGTAGATAGCCGCCGTCGACGGACGCACAGCGAACCGTCAGTCCTCAGGAGATCCTGCGAGCTCCTTCACGAGCTCGCCGAGCCGGTCGTCGAGCGCGGACTTCGCGAGCACCTGGTCGAAGCCGGCGGCGTGCGCGGCGCGGAGCCCGGAAGTGTCGGTGTGGTTCGTAAAGCCGACGATCGGGATGTCCGGATACGCGTCCGCGACCTCCTCCGCATCGATGCGCGAGACGTCCGCGAGCACGAGCTCCGGGTCCTCCGTGTGGTCGGCTGTGATGAGACGATGATCTGGCAGGAGCGCGTCGAGCTTCCCCCGCATGAATAGATCGACCCCACACAGCAGGATCGTCGCCACGGCGGAAGGTTAAAAGCCATGGAGGCTGCGTTCAAGCGCGGGCTCGAGGCAATTCGCGGCGGTAAGTACTTCGAGGCGCACGAGGAGCTCGAGGAAGCGTGGCGTGCGGCATCTGCGGACGAGCGGGATTTCTTCCAGGGACTCGTGCACGTGGCGGTCGCGTGGTACCAGGCGGGCCGCGGCCGTCCCGTCGCGACCGGTCGGCAGCTCGAGAAGGCAGCGCGGCGGCTCACGCCGTTCGCTCCCGCGCACCGCGGTGTCGACGTCGACGGCGTGCTCGAGCAGGTGGAGAAGGCGCGGAAGCGAGTCGCCGAGGGTTCGCTCGACCTCGATCCACCGCGTGTCTAGGGCTTCGCGAGGCCGACGTCGATCAGGGCGCGATTCACGGCGACCTGGAGCCACCACTCGCGGTGGAAGAAGAGGAGTAGGCCGAGCACGATCAGCACGATCCCGCTCCCCACCTGGATCAGCGTGTAGCGGTCACGAAGCCAGCGGAACGCTCCCATCGCGCGGGCAAAGGCGAGCCCCGCAACCAGGAAAGCGGCGCCGAGACCGAGCGCATATGCGGCGAGCAGAACGGTTCCCTTCAGCACCGTCCCGCTCGTGCTCGCCAGAACGAGCACGGCGCCGAGCACGCTGCCGATGCACGGCGCAGCACAGACGGCGAACGCCCCGCCGAGGAGTGCTCCCGAGCCGCGTCTCCGCGCGCCGGTGAGCAGACCGGGAGCGAGCACGCGTTCCGGCACGGGCAGAAGTCCCACGAACGCGAGCCCGAGCACGACGAGGATGAAGCCGGCGACCTGTGTACGCGCCGTGGCCGAGAGGACGCTGCCGATCGCAGCAGCTCCTGCTCCGAGGACGACGAACACGACGGTGAAACCGAGGATGAACGGGAGGCTGGCGACGACGACGCGGCGGGCCGTGCCGCGCCGGCCCAGCTGGCCCGCCTCGACGCTCGTGAGCGCAGCGAGATAGCCCGGAACGAGCGGAAGGACGCACGGCAGGACGATCGAGACGAAGCCGGCCGCGAACGAGACGCCGAGCCTTCCGCCCATCAGTCGAAGCGTGCCAGCAGATCGTCGAGACGACGCTCGGTCTCCTCGTCGAGCCCCGAGTCCGTCGGTTCGTCCGGCTCCTCGGGCTCCTTCCGTCGACTCCACCGCCAGACGCCAAAGGCGAGAACGAGCGCTCCCGCGAGCACGCCTACGATCGGCAGCCACCAGGCGAGCAGATCGAAACCCTTGTGTGAAGGAGCCGCCAGGATCCCCTGCCCGTAGTTGGCGACGAGCGCCGTCTCGATCTGCTGCGCAGTCCAGCACGCGGCGATCCTCTTCGCGATGAATCCCTTGATCTGCTGCGCCGCCTGCGAGTCGGACATGGCGAGCGTCGTGTGGCAGGTCGGGCACATCACCTGGCCCTGCAGGTAGTCCAGCGAGGTGCGCGGGTGCGAACAGGCCGCCGACGCAGGCGCCGCGAAGACGAGGGCGGCGACGAATACGGCGGCGAACCGCAGCATCACGCGCGTGCCTTCGAGATCGCGGTCTGGAACTGGCCGGCGAAGCCGGGATCCGTGATCGGGCCGCGGAGATGCGCCACAACGCGCCCCTGCCGGTTGAGGACGTACGTCTCCGGAACCTGGGAGATCCCGTAGCGGCCGGTCACGCTGCCGGATCCGTCCTGGAGCATCGGAAACGTCAGCGCGTGTGCGCTCACGAAGCGCCGCGCGTCGGAGTTGAGGTCGTGGTAGTCGACGCCCAGGAAGACGACACCATGGTGGCGATAGGTCGCCCAGTCACGCTCGAGCACGGCAGCCTCGCTCTTGCACGGTTCGCACCACGACGCCCAGAAGTTCAGCACGACCGGCTTTCCCCGGTAGGACGCAAGCGAGATCGTGCCCGGCCCGTCGAGCCGGCGCAGCGTGAACGCGGGCGCCATCGATCCCACACCCGGCGCGTGCTGCTGGTGGACGACCGACCAGACGAGCAGCGCGAGCAGACCCGCGACGCCCGCGAGTGCGATCACCTGAGCGGCGGTCTTGACCCGGTGGGTCACGCCTTCTGCGCCGCCTTCAGCTCGCTGGCGAACTCCTCGCTGTAACCGCTGTCGCTGATCGGCCCGAGCACCGGGTTACCGACGATCCGGCCCTGAGGATTCAGGACGTATGTGACCGGTAGCCCGGGCAGGTCATACTGGTTCGAGGCGATTCCGGCGTTGGGGTCGAAGACGACCGGATACGTGATGTCGTGTGCCTTCACGAAGCGGCGACCGTCACTTGCCGCATCCGGGCCGGTGTCGACTCCCAGGACGACGACCTGGTCGCCGCGATCTCGTCTCCACAGCCGCTGGAGCACGGGCGCTTCGCGCTTGCACGGGTGACACCACGAGGCGAAGAAATTGAGCACCACGGTCTTCCCGCGGAAGGATCTCAACGAGAGGTCGCCTTCCCCGCTCAGGCGCTGCAGCGAGAACGCCGGAGCAGGCGCGCCGACCTTCGGCGGCGGTGTCTGGTGCGTCAAATGCCACACGAGCAGGGACGCGAGGATTCCGACGCCCATCATCGCAAGCGCCTGCGCCGCGAGCTTGAGAGGGCCCTCCACGACCCCGCTAGGACGGGATGATGAACACCGGCGTCCCCACGCGTACGCGGTTGTACAGCCACTCGGCGGAGGGCACCTGCATCCGAATGCAGCCGTGCGACTCGGAATGGCCGATCGACCACGGCTCGTCGGTTCCGTGGATGCCCACGCCCGGCGCACTCAGCCCCATCCAGCGCGTGCCGAGCGGGTTGTTGGGGCCGGGTGGAACCGGCTGGGCACCTGCGGCCCACGAATCCTGGGTCGGCGGGAACCACCACGGGTTCTTCTGCTTGACCACGATCTGGAAGTGGCCCAGCGGCGTAGGCCACGCCGCCTGCCCGGTGGCGACCGGGAAGACGCGCGCGAGCCGGGTTCCGTTGTAGAGGTAGAGACGGTTGCTGCCGCGGTGGATCACGATGACCGGCTCCGACTTGACCGAGGCGGCGTCGAGTTTCCGCAGCGGCGCGAGGATCACCGTGCGGGTGCCCTCGAGGATCGCGTGCTGGATCATCATCCGGGTCGGGAACGGCCGCAGCGCGCGCCCCGGGCGTGCATGCGTGAAGAACGGACGACTACGACGCAGGACCACCTGGCCGGCGACCGGCGCGCGGTAGGTCTTCTTCGCCAAGGTCTTCACCCATTTGGCCACGAGCTTCGAGTCGAGCGTCGGGGTGAGCGCGACGGTCGTGTCCACCGGAGCCATCAGCGCCGTCTGCACAGCCGCGTCGAGACCGCCGAGCGCCGTGTGGAAGTGATGCGGCGAGACCAAGTAGCCGTGATGCCCCACGTGGAGTGCGACACTCGCGAAATACGCCGTCTGCACAGCTGTGGTCGCCTGATCCGCGGTCAGCCCGCTCACGTCGACGGAGCCGATCTGGACGCCGTCCGCGATCACTACAGGGGGCGGCGGTGGGCTGTCGGCGCGGGCGTGGCTCGCCCCGACGCCGAGGGCGCAGACGACAACGCAGAGGATGATGCCGACGCGCTTGGCCACGGACCGCTGAATTCTAGCTCTCTGTTGGTATGCCTCCGCCGTTCAGGCGGCCGGTTCGAGGCTCACGTCTTCCGGATCACCACGACGGCGAGATCGTCGGAGAGGTCACCGCCGGCGAACTCGCGCGCGTCCTCGGCGACCGCTGCGGCGAGCAAGCGCGCCGGAAGTTCGTGCCGTTCGGCGAGCAACGCGTCGAGACGCTCGTCCCCATACAGCTCCCCGCCCCGGCGCGCCTCGACAACGCCGTCGGTGTAGAGCACGAGCGAGGCGCCGCGGGGCAACTCCGCATGGGACACCACGTACTCCTGGCCGCCGTCGATCCCTAGCACCAGGCCGTGCGCCTCGAGCGGCCGCGTCGATCCGACGGGGAGGACGATTCGCGGCGCCGGGTGACCCGCGCTCGCCGCGGCGACCCGCCCGCTCGCGCCGTCGACGACGACGTAGCTCATGCTGATGAACTTCCCGGGGCCGATCTCGCTACAGATCACGTCGTTCGCGGAGGCGAGGAAGTCAGCCGGCTCAGGATGCTCACGGGCGAGCGAACGGAAGACGAACTTCGCCATCGCCATGTCGGCGGTTGCGTCCACCCCGTGTCCCGTCACATCCCCGAGGACGACGGCGAGCCGGCCGTCTTCCAGGGGAAGGAAGTCGTAGAGGTCGCCGCCGACGTCCACACGCGCCGAGGGCTCGTACACCTCGCCGACCTCCAGGCCTTCGATCACGGGGCGGGAGCGCGGCAGCAGCGAGCGCTGCATCGTGTCGGCGAACTGCTTCTGCTGCTGGTAGAGCCGGGCGTTGTCGATGGCGAGGGCTGCCTGACCGGCGAGCGCCGTCGCCGCCTCGACCGTCTCCTGCGAGAGCGGGTTGCCCGGGCGGAACGAGAAGACGCCGAGCGACGCGACGACCTCGGTTGGCAATGCCACCGGGACGATGGCCGCCGTCCAGCCCTTCTCGAGGAAGGGAACCAACGCCGGCAGGTACTGCTCGCGGCGGGCCCGGCTGGGGCCGAGTCGGAAGGCGCGCCGCTCCCGGAAGAGCCGCTGGACGTTGTGCTGCCCGAACGGGACAGACTGCGTGAGGATGGTGCGCACAGGCTCCGCGAACGGCGCGTCTCGAACGTGCACGGCACGCGGCACAAGCTGCTCGCGGCGTTCGTCCGGCATCCGCACGACGGCGGCGTCGATGTCGAGCACTTCGACGACGGTGCGTGCGAGCGCAGCGAGGGTCTCGTCGAGCCGGAGGCTCTGGGCAAAGGAGGCCGAGACCTCGTAGAGCGCGCGAATCCGCTGCGCCGCTTCCCGCTCGGCGGCAAGCGCCGCCTCGCGCTCCTCCCCGAGACGGGTTGCCTGTTCGTGCAGCTGTGCGTTCTGGACGGCGACCGCAAGCTGGCCCGCCAGTGCGGCCAGAAGAGCCATCTCGTGCTCGCCCGCGGCAGGCTTCCCCTCCGGGTACGCGGCGAGCAGCCCGACCACGTCTCCGCGCGCCATGAGCGGGACGGCGAGCGCCGACCTGATCCCGGTCTCGCGTGCGGCGGCCGCGACTGCCGTGAGCCGCGCATCCTGTGCGAGATCGGTGACCGCGAGCACCGTGCGCTCGCGCGAGGGCCCTAGCGCGACGTCGAGCAATCGATCGGCGACGCGCGCGTGCGGACCGGCGAGAGCGCGACTCGCTGCCTCTTCGAGCTCGCCCTCGGTGGTGCCGCGGAGGTAGACGGCCACCCGGTCGACACTCAGCAACTCGGCGACGCGCTCCACCGCCGTCTCCAGCGTGTGGGAGACGGAGAGCTCGGCCGTCGCCTGCACGATGACCTCGAGCAGCGCCCGCGTGCGCTCGAGCTCGAGCGCGAGCTGGCGCGCCCGCTCGCCGCTGCGCAGTGCATGTGCTGCGCGGACGCCGAATGTCGCGAGGTGCGTGAGCTGCTCTGCCTGCGGCTCGTCGCCGGCGGGATGGAACAGCTGCAGGACGCCGAGCGGCGGCCGTCCCAGGGGCAGGGTGGTCGAGACGGCGCAGTCCTGCGGCAGCCCTGCGGCATGTGCGCTGACCGGACCCGGCTCGGCGAGCGCCCGCTCCGCCACCTCGCGCGCTGCCCCGAGGTCGGCGGCTGTCTCGATGCCCCAGGAGGCGGCGGAGACGAGCCGGCTTTCGCGGCTCTCCCAGAGGACCGCCGCCGACGCCCCGGCGACACCGGCGGCGAGACGAACGACCTCGGCGGCGGCAGCGTCCTCCTGCATCGCGACCGCAAGTGCTTCACCCGCCAGCTCGAGCGCGGGCCGCCCAAGCGACGACGCGTCACCGCCCACCGCGAAGGCTCGGAGCACGAGAACCGCCTGCGCCGCGCAGACCTCCGCAGCGAGTCGCTGCTCGGCGTTGAACGGCTCCCCAGAGCGGAGCAGCTCCACCGTGACGGCGTAGCCGCTCGCCCGGGCCGGCACGAGCAGCAGCTGCGTGGCGCCCGTGCGCTCGGCAATCCGGCGCACCGCGGCAGGCGCGCGGGACAGGTCGTCGAGCGGCGTTTCCGGGACCTCCGCCGCCGGCAGCGCGGTTCCGTAGAGCTCGGCGGCAAGGGCATGTGGCGCGGCGACAGCAAGCACTTCGAGCCGCTCGCCGTCCTCGTCGAGCGCCCGAACGAGCGCGATCTCGGCGCCCGCCACTGCCTGCGCCGCCTCCGCGAGCGTCCGCAATGCCTCGGACTCGCTCGCCGACCCGGCCGCGGCCGTGATCGCGCGCACGAGCGCCGCGAGCGACGAGGCACGGAGGCGAACGTCCATCGAGTCGAGGTCGAGGAGACCGGTCACATCCGAAGTATTCCGGCCGGAGGCGCCCGTGACCCGGCGGCATCAGCGCGCGGAGCGCAGAGCCCGGCTCTCCCAGGCCGTGCCGCCACACATGGGACACGGCGGCAGAGCACGACGAACGACCGCCCCGTAGCCGCAGTCGGCGCAGCGAAACTCGGCGGGGACGTCCGTTTCCTTGACCGCGAAATCGGCGAACCCGGAGTCGTCGACCGGCAACGTGACCGGCGTCTTCGCAGACTCGTCGACCTGAACCTCGTCTTCCTGCACTACCCCTTCGTCCTCGAAGAAGGCGCGACCTCGTGTGCGCCAGTGCGGTTTTGTGCCCATACTGGGCCTGTGCAAACGCCGGAGCCAGCTCGTCCTCTGCGGACCCAACCCGAGCGCAGGCCACCCCGTCCGGAGCGCGCGGCGCCGGACGCCGGGAGCTGGGGCGTACGGCTTGCGTGGGTGTCCGGGCTCGTGCTCACGATCTCCGCATTCACCGACTGGTACGTGGGGACGCTCCCGAACGGATTGACGTTCGCGGTGACCGGCTGGCACACAGGCACGCTTGGCAAGCTCGTCTTCTTCGTCGGGCTCGCCACCTTGATTCTGGAGGGCCTTCGGGCCGCCGGGATCCTCCTGCCGGCGGCGGTTCCGGACCGGCTGGTGCTGATCGCACTCGGGGCGCTCGCCGTGATCTTCGTGCTCATCCGGCTGATCTCCGTCCCCGACACGTACTTCCTTGCGACCGCCCGCGGGGTCGGTCTCTATGTGAGCCTGCTCGGCGCGCTCGGACTGCTCGGCGCCGGTCTCCTGCGCACCGCCGAAGACCTGCCGTAGCTACACGACGTAGCTAGACGGCGTAGCTATACGGGGGCGATCGCTTTGGCCTGCTCGACGAGCTCTTCGAGATCGAACGGCTTCCCGACAAAGCCGCGCGCGCCGCTCGAGGCCGCCTGCCGACGAGCCGCCTCGTCCACCTGGCCGCTGAACATCAGGACGGGAATCGCCCCGGCGCCGTGGCGTTCCTGGATTCGGCGCAGCATCTCCCAGCCGTCGACGTGCGGCATCATCACGTCGAGGAGGACGAGCTCGGGCTTGCGGCTCTCGATCGAGGCGAGCCCTTCGTCGGCGCT
>Ga0070707_100000632_pt1 | contig 35270 bp, 34 predicted proteins | sample KBSK5502metaG_FD_65468 | JGI IMG/M metagenome (GOLD analysis project Ga0070707, IMG submission 65468) | Corn, switchgrass and miscanthus rhizosphere microbial communities from Kellogg Biological Station, Michigan, USA - KBS K5-50-2 metaG | ecosystem: Host-associated > Plants > Roots >... | reverse complement strand
CAGCGACCGGAGCGCGTGTTATCTCGCCGCCGGCCGGCCGGCGGCGAGATAACACGCGCTCCGGTCGCTGAACCAACCGGTGTTGAGCCGAACGTATTGATCTTTCGCGACGGTGAACTCGCCCTTCGATTGCTGGATGTAATCGCGATACAACCAGTAATCGACGCTGATTTGAAGTGGCGAGGTGAAGCGCCAGCCGCTGTTCAGGAACTTTTTTCGTGTGCGCGCTTCTTGAATGTTGGTCGCGAGCTCGAATGTTTCGCCCGCTTTCTTGGGCGCGCCGACGAAACGCAAAAACTCGCGTGATTTGCTCCACAAATATCTCCGGCCGCGCCAGTTGATGTCTTTCAGTCCGCTCGTCGACCAGTTCGCGATCGAAGTGAGAACTGCGGCGCGCTTCGGCCCGTCTGCAACGCTGTGCGTAGCACTGCGGGCGGGCGCGCGCTTCGTTTTCCACAATTCGGTCACGATAGGTTGGCGCGTCGCGTGCCATTTGAATCCGTGCTTCGGCACCGGAAAACTTTTCGTCGGAACATTTTCGCCAAAGGTGAAGAGGGCGTGATGCCGTTTCAGATAGTCGATTGTCGATCTTTGGCCTTTGTCGATCTTGATCTGTTCGACGCCGGGATCGCTCTCGACATAAATGATGCGATCACTTTTCAGCAGGTCCTCATTGAACTCCTGCGTGCCGCAAATGTTGAGGATCGCGTCGGCGTCGCAATACAGTTGTCGAATTTTCTTCAGCGGAAATCCGGCGGTTGGATTTTCTTTCAGGTAACGCGCGCAGTAGGACCACCGGCTCTTGAAATCGAACTCGCCGGCAAGTTTGCTCAAAGTTTTCGCCGCGTAATCGAATTCGTCGTTAACTTCAAACGTCTCCGGATTGTAAGGAAGCCGCGCCGAATCTTCGACGTAGTAGACCTGGTGACCGAGCCGTTGCAGTCCGACAATGTAATGAACGTGCTGCCAAACAACGCCGGCGATCGGCATCCCCGCCATGAAACCCGTGACGACGATCCGCTTGCGTTTCAAAACTTCTTAACAACTTCGGCCGGGTTTCCGGCGACGATCGTGTTCGCCGGAATACTTTTCGTAACGATCGCGCCGGCGGCGACCACGGAATTGTCGCCGATCGTCACTCCTTTCAAAATCACCGCGCCCATTCCGATCCAAACATTGTCGCCGATTTTCACCGGTGCGGTTTTCAACTTTGGCCGCGGCGGGCGATCTTTAAAAAACGGGGCGAGCGCCTGGGCATCGATCAAGCGTTGCGCCGGCTCGAGCGGATGAAAATCAGAGTCGGCGATGCCGACATTCCACGAAACGAGACAATGCGATCCGATGTCGATCCTTTCTTCGGCCATAATCAGCGCGCCGTTGAGCAAAGTGAAATCGCCGACCGTGCATTTTCCATTTTCGCCGATCGCGAACGAGCAACCGGCATAACAGGAGACGTGATTGCCAATAACAACTGCGCCCGGGTTTTTGCTTACCAGTTTTTTGAAAACTTGCGCGCTCTCGCAATAAAACCCTTCGCCGAACTCGACGTTCGCTGGGATCGGATTCGGATACCAATCGTCTTCCACATGTCGATCTTCTCGGACGTTGCTCATGTTGGAAATTTTCCGGACGCGAAGAGTTTCGCGTAAACACCGCCACGCGCGAGCAATTCCGCACCGGTCCCTTGCTCGGCAATTCGGCCATGCTCGAGCACAACGATGCGATCGACGTCGTGAATCGTCGCGAGCCGATGCGTCGCAATCAAAGTCGTCCGGCCGCGCATCAAATCTTTGATCGTGTCCATGATCGCCGCTTCAGTCGCGGGATCGAGCGCGGAAGTAGGCTCATCGAGCAAGAGGATTGGCGCGTTTTTCAAGAATGCGCGTGCGATGCCGATCCGTTGGCGCTGACCAACGCTCAATTGGATTCCGCGTTCGCCAATGGTGTTCGCGTAACCGTTCGGCAATTGCCGGATGAATTCATCGGCTTGCGCGCGTTTCGCCGCGTCGATGATTTCCTCTTCGCTCGCGTCGGACCGGCCGTAAGCAATGTTCTCGCGGATTGTGGTCGAGAAAAGCAATGTGTCTTGCAAAACAATTCCGATCTGCGCGCGTAGCGATTGTTTTTTAATCTCTCGCACGTCGTGACTATCGACAGTGACGAAACCCGAAGTCGGATCGTAAAAACGCGGGACCAAACTCAGGAGCGTGCTTTTTCCTGCGCCGGTGCCGCCGACAATTGCAATCATTTGGTTCGGCTCGGTTCGAAGATCGACATCGTACAGAACTTGTCTGTCTGAAGCGTAAGCGAACGATACACTTTGAAATCCGATCGCGCCCCTTGCGGACTTGATCTCGATCGCGTTCGGCGAATCGGCGACATCATCTTGTCGATCCAAGACTTCGAAGCAGCGTTTCGCGCCGGCGGTCGCGCCTTCCATTGCCCACGCGGTGTAGGTGATCGATTCGAGCGGTTGATAGAGCATCAGCAGGTAGGCGCTGAAAACCAGCAGCGTTCCGAGCGTGAGCGTGCCGTTGAGGACATGCAATGTTCCGACGTAATACATCGCCGCCGTGCCAAAAACCATCAGCGTGCTGATGACGAGTGCGCTGTTTACGTTCGTTAAGGTCAATCTGAGATTCGCCTGCAAACTCTGCTGCGCCTGTTGATGAAATTGCATCACTTCGAACTGCTCGCGACCAAACGCATGCACCATGCGAATTGAGCTGAGTCCTTCCTGCGCTTGCGCGAGGACGGCACTTTCCTGTTCCTGAATGAATGTCGATTCGCGCCGGATCCGGCGCGCGAAAAAGTAAATCGCGACGACGATCAACGGCACAATAGCTAACGAGAGCAGCGTTAGTTGCCAGTCGAGTCGAACCATGATCGCGAACGTGCCGATCAAGGTGACGACCGATCCAAAAATTCCGGTGAAGCCTTTATTGTAGATGGTTTGGATCGATTGCGAATCGTAAGCGACGCGAAAACTGGAATCGCTCGAGCGGCGCGTGTCGTGAAATTTCAGCGAGAGGCGCTGAAGGTGAGCGTACAAATCGGTGCGCATCTTCAGCAGTGCTTTGAGTCCGACTTTGACCAAAATGTAATTCGTCGCCCAATTCGTAATGCCCCACAGAAACTGGATCACAACCAGGGCGAGGCAGAGAAGTAGGATAATTCCGTTGCGATCGAAAGTCGGTCCGTTAGATCCCGGAGAAAACTGAAGGTGTGGCAACGAGTAGTATTCACTGCCTATCCGCGGAATTACATTGTCGACAATGTACTTGAACGGCCACGGTTTGAGCAGATTCAGCGCTATGCCGATCAACGAAAGCACCAGCCCGGCGACCGTTTGTGGCAGAAACGACCGATAGTAACGAAAGACGCGCCGGTAGATCGACATATCGATTTTGGATTGCGGATTTTGGATTTTGGATTGAACTAGTTGCGCGTTCGCCAGACTAATCGGAAATCGGAAATCCAAAATCTAAAATTCAAAGGTGCATCAGTTCCTTCAACATTGGGCGGAGTGGGTTCTGACCGGCGGTTATCTCGGGATCATCGTTTTGATGGCGATGGGGAGCACGCCAATTCCGTTGCCGGCCGAAGTGGTGGTGCCGCCCGCTGCGTTCCTGGCGGCGCAAGGCCGGTTGAGTCTCGCCGGCGTAATTTTGGCGAGCACACTCGGCGCGTATCTCGGCGCGGCGGTCATGTATTGGCTTTCACTTTGGTTGGGTCGTCCGTTAGTCGTGAAGTTTGGCCGGTTCATTCTATTTCCACCGAAAAAACTTGAGGAAGCGGAGCATTGGCTGGCTCGCTACGAAGCCGCTGGCGTCTTTTTCGCGAGACTACTACCGGGCGTCCGCCATTTGATCTCCATCCCGGCCGGAATTGTGCGGATGAATTTCACGACGTTCAGCGTGATGACCGCGATCGGCTCGGGGATTTCATGTTCGATTCTGGCTTATTTGGGCGTTCGCGCGCAGCGGGTTGCGCCGGATTTTCTCCAAAACCCGGACGCATTCGCGCAATTCATTCGAGGTCAATCGAAATGGCTTCTTCTAATAATTCTCGCATTTGCCGCGCTTTACGTCTTTTCAATGTGGCTTTCCAAGCGGAGATCTAATTGAATTTGCCCGCGGAGATTAGTTGAAACCATCAAGCCCGCGGCCGGCGAACTTTAATTGAACAAAGGCACTGAAGCTGCTGTCAAAAACAACACACAACATGAAGAGAAACAGCCTCATCTTAAAGCCGCGTCCGAAACTTTCTTTGGGCGATCTAATTCTCGCAGTCAGCTCGTGCACGACAGATACCAAGGAAACGGTCGCGACGGTGGCTGATCTTTTGGCCAGCGGAAAAGTGCGCGTCCAGAGCGACGGCAAATTCCTGCGCGCCAAAGTTTGCTAAGCTGAATCGACTTTCGAAAGTCGCTCCGGTGGATTGTCCGCCGGAGCGTTTTTGTTTTCCCGGCACAAAACACTTTCGCGTTTGGCGCGCCAATCTATCTTGCCGCGTGATCGATCGTTATTCGCGGCCGCAAATGGCAAACATTTGGGCCGATCAACGCAAGTTCGAGATCTGGCTCGAGATTGAATTGCTCGCCTGCGGGGCGATGGCCGAGCTCGGCCAGATTCCGAAAAAAGACGCGCAGGAAATTCGAAAGAAAGCGCGCTTTTCGATTCCCGAAATTCTCGAGATCGAAAAGCGGACGAATCATGACGTCATCGCCTTTCTCGAAAATGTCGCGTCGTCCGTTGGACCCGCCGCGCGTTGGATTCACCAAGGACTGACGTCGTCGGATATTCTCGACACGACGCTTTCCGTGCAGCTGACTCAATCGTTGGACATCCTGGTTGGCGATTTAAAGGAAGTTCGACAAGTCATCGCCAATCAAGCCCGCCGTTACAAAATGACGCCGATGATCGGGCGCAGTCACGGCGTGCATGCTGAGCCGATCACATTTGGATTGAAAATGGCGCTGATGTTCGATGAGTTCGGCCGTGCTGAAGAACGATTAGCCCAGACGCGGGAACGAATTCGCGTTGGGAAAATCAGCGGAGCGGTCGGCACGCACGCGCATGTCGATCCAAGAGTTGAGCGCGCGGTTTGCGAAAAGCTAGGATTGAAACCGGCGACGCTCTCGACGCAGATCGTTCAGCGCGATCGGCACGCTGAATTCATGACGGCGCTGGCGGTGATCGCATCGAGCGTCGATCGCTGGGCGACTGAGTTTCGTCATCTCCAACGCACCGAAGTTTTGGAAGTCGAAGAATATTTTGGCGAAGGGCAGAAGGGCAGCTCGGCGATGCCGCACAAACGCAACCCGATCACGAGCGAGCGGTTATCGGGACTGGCGCGCGTGATTCGCGGCAACGCGCTTGTGGCGTTGGAAAACGTCGCGCTTTGGCACGAACGCGACATCAGTCATTCAAGCGCCGAGCGGATCATTCTGCCGGACTCGTGCATTTTGATGGACTTCATGTTGAATGAATTGCGCAGCCTGGTCGAACGGTTGCAAGTTTATCCCGAACGGATGCAGAAAAATCTCGAGGCCACGAAAGGTCTCTACAACAGCCAATCGGTTTTGCTCGCGCTCACGCGCGCGGGCGCGGAACGCAAGACGGCCTACGAAGCGGTGCAGCGCGCGGCGATGAAAACCTGGAAAGGCGAGCGGAGTTTTGCCGATAACGTGAAAACCGAGCCGGCGATCAACGCAAAACTTTCGGCCGATGAAATCGATCGTCTTTGCTCGCTCGATATTCATTTCGCGCATGTCGACGAGACATTCAAGGCACTCGGCCTCGATTGATTTCGCCTAGCGCAGTGGATTCAGGAGCAATTCGGCGATCCGACCCGCATCATCGAGTTTGGCGACGCGCATCTCGAATCTCGCTGCGGTTTGTTCGGGCGCTTTTGGATTGAGCGTCACGCGCACCGCGTTCGTCTTCCAATTCAGAATCAACTGCGCGACTTGAAAACTTGGCGACAATTCAACCGCCTCCAAATCGAGGTTCGCAAAAAGCTCCATCGTCATTGGCGTTGTTCCGGAAGGGGTGAGTTGAACGCGTGCGCGTGTTTCGTTTGGAATTAAAGCGACGCCTCCAATTTCAAAACTCGTCCGCGTCTGTTCGGGTTGAAACGGTTTTGCGGTCGGAATGAGGCGCAAAGTCGAGATGCGACCCTCGCCATTCAGCTTCGCCGGCCCGAGTTGGAATCCGAGCTCTGAAGGAATGGCGCTTCGGGCTGTCGCGGACTCAAGTCGGAGTGAAGCGACAAGTGAAGATGGCCGCGCGCGGATCGCGCCCATTTGAAGTTGCGAAGTGAGCTGCATTGAAAGCACCTCCAGAAAAATTCCGAGCAGCGCGCGATTGCCATCAGCCGGCGCAACGCGGATGGCTGCGGCGGCCGTGGGCGTGTGCTGTTCTATGTGTGCCTGAACAGGCGCGAGCGTCGGCGTCGTGATCGGACGCGGCGTCGGCTGTCCGAGAATTTTCCTGCGCAGCAGTGACGGCCGCGGCGGCGGTGGCGGCAGTATTATTTCTGGCGCCGGTGGTGGCGTCGGCTCCGGTTCGGGTTCGACTTTTGCCCGAACAACGGGCTCCTCTGTGATTCCTTTTTCAAACGCATGCTCCGTTGCCAAAGTGCGTTGCACAAGATCGACGAGTGCGTCCGAAAGGAATGGTTTTTCGATTTTGGCCACGACATTTGGCAAGCGGACGGCGGCCGCATTCATTTCCGGAACGTGCCCGGACATCATTAGCACTGGCACGTTGGCGGTGCGCTCGTTTTCTAAAAGCCGCTCGCAGAGCTCGTCGCCATTAAAATCGGGCAAGCTGTAGTCGAGCAGGATCAGGTCGGGAACCAGTTGCTCGATCTGTCGAAGTCCTTCAGTTGCATTACGCGCGATCGCAATCCGCCATTCGGGATGCTCGGTTGCGAGAACGTCCTCCACGAAAATCAAAAGCATGTCGGTGTCGTCCACCACCACGATTGTTTTTTCAGCGCTCGGCAACGGCGCTTCACGCTGAACTCGCGCCGGCTCCGAAATTTCGGGAGACGTTTCGACCAACGCCTCGACAATCATCCTTTGCCACTCAGTAATTGTTCGTTGCGCCGAACCGGTCATTCGCTTTTCCGCGAGATGCGCTGCCGACCAATTCAGCATTTCATGAAAAGCGTCTTCGCCTTTGAGTTTGCCGGTCGTCGCGTGCGTCACTTGCCCGCCGGCGATATGGATTTCGCCGGCGCGGTTGCGTGAGCGAAGATCGACAATCACGCTCGAATTGGCCGCGCAATGGGCGAGCGCAATGTCAACGATGTTCAGCGCGTGGAGCGTTCCGCGACCTTCTGTTTCTCGCCACGGACCGAGCAACGCCTGAACCGCCGCGCCAAACCCGGCCAAATCAAACGGCTTCTCGATAAACTGGAGCGCACCGGAAGAGCCACGTTGCGCCGCAATTTCACCCGGAATCGCTGCGCCGATCACGAGTCCGCGCGCATTTGGATGGGCTGCGCGAAGTTTTTCGAGAAAATTCGTCAGGCCGACCCACGGCGGATCGACATCGATGATGAAAAGTTCGGGGCTAAGATCGGCCGCGAGTTTTTCAGCGTCGGACAGTGTGCGCGCGACCGCACCAAAATGGTGGGGCGCAAATTTTCTAAGCGCGGAGCTAATGGCGGCCGCGAGCGCGTCGTATTCCTCCAGCAGGAGAATACTGCGCTGCACCACACCCGAAGATTTGGAAGGATTGGGCACCTGGGCGAGACCTCGAAATTTTTAGGGTACGACAAACGAGAACGATTGGTCAAAGGGAAGGTCCGAGCCGGACTGGCCCTTTGGCTGGCGTTACGCAGGCCACTACTCGTACCGAAGAGCTTCGATCGGATCGAGACTGGCCGCGCGATATGCCGGGTAAAGCCCGAAACCGATTCCGATGGCCGAGCAAACAATCAGTCCGGCAATCGCCCAGCCATAGGGGAAAATTACGTCGACCTTGAGCCAAATCGCGAGAAGGTCGCCGACGATAATTCCGAGCACGATTCCTAAAATGCCTCCAGCTTCGGAGATGAAAACAGCTTCGGTCAAAAATTGCCGCAAAATATCTTTGCTGCGCGCGCCAATCGATTTTCGCACGCCGATTTCTTTCGTCCGTTCGGTCACACTGACGAGCATGATGTTCATGATTCCGATGCCGGCCGCGACCAATGCGATGAAACTGATCACGAACGCCCCGACTCGCACGATTCCCGCGACGGAAACGAACGCGCTTTTGAGCGAATCGTTGGAATAAATGTCGAAATCATTCGGATCATTCGCGCGCAAGCCGCGCGCAATCCGCATCGCGCCGACCGCTTTGTCGAAGGTTGCATTGTAGGTCTCGGTCGATGGAGCCTGCGTCGCAATATTCACGGTGCGTCGCCCCGATCCGAAGTCTTCGAAGAACCGTGTGATCGGCATCATGCAGATGTTGTCCTGAGTCTGGCCGAACGCCGTCCCTTTCTCCGCCAGAATCCCGACGATGGTATAGGTGTGCCCGGACACACGCACCATTTTGCCAATCGGCGACTCGTTGGGAAATAAACGTTTCTCAACCATTTTGCCGACCACGATCACGTTTCGCGCAAGATCGACATCTTCGTCGTTGAGGTTTCGGCCGTAACCGAGAGTGAAAGCGTTCGCGGTGAGAAAACTTCGATTCGTGCCAACGACGAGCAAGCTCGGCGTTGTTTTCACTCCCTTGTAAACCGCTTGGCCTTTCACTTCGTAACCGAAACACTTCAAACAAATCTCGCGCGCCTGTCCTTCCATCAGTCGCTGATAATGCAGCGCCTGTTGATATGTGATGTTGCGACGGTTCAGATATTTTTTCTTCACGTCACCGCTCGCCGCCATGTTCGCGGGATATTTGGCGAATTGGAAAATGTTCGAGCCGAGAAAGCTGATCCCATTCTCGATCGAGTATTGCAACGCGCCGATCGCAGTCATCACTGAAATCACCGAGAAAACGCCGATGGTGATTCCAAACATCGTCAGCCCGGAACGCAACTTGTTCACGCCCAGCGAGCCGAGCGCCATCATGATGGTTTCGCTAAATTGCATGTCGATCTTCTACTCGTAGCGAAGCGCCGTCACTGGATCCAAGCGCGACGCGGTCCAGGCCGGCGCGAAACCTGAAACCAAACCGGTCAGAACGGAAACGATCATGCTCGCGACGACGAGTCCGAAGGAAAATTGAATTGGGAAAGATGGAAATGCTTTGCCAATTCCAAAGCAAAGAAAATAGGCAAGGACCAATCCGATAAATCCGCCGAGCAGGCAGAGCGCGGTTGATTCGATTAGAAACTGAAGCAAGATCGTACGCCGTCGCGCGCCAAGCGCTTTTCGCGTGCCGATTTCTTTCGTTCGCTCTTTCACGCTCACGAACGTGATGTTCATAATCCCGATCGCGCCGACGAAGAGCGAGAGGCCGGTAATGAAGAGCCCGGCGATCGCGATCGTGTTCTTCACCGGATCGAGCGTGCTCTTGAAAGCTTGTTGCTCGTTGATGGAGAAATCGTCCTTCTGCTCGGGTTGCAAAGCGCGGACGCGCCGCATGATTCCGATGAGTTCATCCTTCGCTTCAAGCAGTTTTGTTTTGTCTTTCACCTTCACGCGAACATCGGACTCGGTATTCGAGCCGCCTGGTCGCAGATCGGACGCGCTTTTTGAACTGAAGTATTTGTTAAACGCGATCAATGGAATCGCCACCATCGAATCCCAGCTGAAAAGTCCGAGAAACGTTCCTTGTCGCGAGTTAACTCCGATCACTTTGAAAAGTTGCCCGTTGATCATGACGAACTTGTCGATCGGGCTCTCGGAAGGAAACAACGCGTCGGCGACGTCGTAGCCGATGATCACGACCTGGGCGCCTTCGCGCGACTCGATCTCATTGAAGAATCGCCCTTCTTTGGGTTCAATTGTCGATGTAACAGTGAAATCCGAAGTGGTTCCGAGCGTGAATACATTGTCGACTGCGTTGCCGCCATATCTGATCGAGCGCATCAAACTCGAAGTCGGCACCGCGACCACCAGGTTCGAATTCGGCGCCGCCGTAATCAGGCGATTGATCGTCTCGGCGTATTCCGTTTGAATTCTTTTCCGGTCGCGATAATTCCACCAATCGTCGACTGGCTTCCACGGCCATTGCGTTACGTAAAGCACGTCGTCGCCGAGCACCGACATGCTTTTGTCGAATCCAACTCCGATACCGTTCACCGCCGTGCCCATCAACGTGACGGCAATGATTCCGATGATCACGCCGAGCGCGGTCAGCGTAGATCGCGTCATGTTCGAGCGCATCTGCGCATAAGCGATTCGCCAACTTTCCTCCAATTCGTAGACAAAGCGTTTCATATCGGCCTAACTTGCGATGACGGCATCGAGTTGTGGAACGAAACCCGGCTGGTCCATTTCAATTAATCCATCGCGCAAATGAATCGTGCGACGCGCGTGCGTGGCAATATCCCGCTCGTGCGTGACGAGAATGATCGTGTTGCCGCGCTGATAAAGATCTTCGAGCAGCGCCATGATTTCTTCGCCGGTTTTGGAATCGAGATTTCCCGTCGGCTCGTCCGCAAGAATGATTGAAGGATTGTTCACCAGCGCGCGCGCGATGGCGACCCGCTGGCGTTGACCGCCGGACAATTCGTTAGGCTTGTGTTGAATGCGGTCGCCGAGCCCGACATCGGTCAGCGCCTGGGCCGCGCGCTCTTCGCGACTCTCGCGATCCATTCCGGCGTAGATCAACGGCAGCTCGACATTCCGAAGACTGGTCGCGCGGGGGAGCAAATTGAATGTTTGAAAAACGAAACCGATCTCGCGATTCCGGATCGCGGCGAGTTCGTCGTCGTCCATGTCGGCGACGCTTCGGCCATTGAACTCGTAACGTCCGGATGTCGGCGTGTCGAGACAACCGAGCATGTTCATCAACGTCGATTTGCCACTGCCGCTCGGTCCCATCACCGCAAGGTATTCGTTGCGCCGAATTTGCAGCGTGACGCCACGCAACGCGTGCACGGTCTCTTCGCCCATCACGTAGTTTTTCGTGATGTTTTCGATGTCGATGACGATGGACCCGGCTGGTCTGAGTGATTGCGGCCCGTCCATTATTAGATCGAGATCTACTTCGTCGCTTCTTTGTCGTAAGTGATCTTTGCGCCGTCTTTGAGTTTGCGGCTGATCGCGCTATAGCTCCCGGAAATCACTTCGTCGCCCGGTTGCACGCCGTTTTTAATTTCCATGTAAGTGTCGTCCGAAATGCCAGTCGCCACTTTCACTGATTGCGCTTTGCCCCCTTTTTTCAAAAACACGACCTTAGACAATTTTTCGCGCTCTTCTTTCTGCGCCGCTTTCTCCTGACGCTCGTTCACGTAATCGGCGTTGTTGTCGGCTTTGTCGCGCGCTGCCGTCTTTAGCTTCCTCTTTTCGATTTCTTCCGGACTCAAATTGCTCTCGCCCGTGCGAATCGTCACCGCTTGCATCGGCACCGCCACTGCATCTTTAACGATGTTTGTTTCAATGTCGGCGGTGCAGCTCAGTCCGGGTCGCAACAAAACATCTTCGCGCTCTAAATTAATTTTAACTTCGAAGTTGGTGACTTCCTCCTGTGAGCCGGCGCCTGTTGTCTTTCCCGTATTACCAATTTGGGCCACCGTCCCTTTGAATTTGCGATCGCCGTAGGCGTCGATTTTTACGTTTGCTTTATCGCCCACCTTCACGTTCGGCACATCATTTTCGTTCACATCGATGACGGCCTGCATTGTTAAAAGATCGGCCACGCGCATCACTTCCGTGCCGGCAAATTGTCCGGTCGCGACCAGACGCTCGCCGAGTTTGCTGTTCAACAACGTCACCGTGCCATCGAGCGGCGAATAAATTGTCGTCTTCGAAAGTTGATCGCGCGCCTGACTCGAGGCCGCCTGCGCCCGCTCAATTTCGTGGACCGAGCTCTCGTAAGTATTTTTCGCGACGTCGGCCGCCGCCTGTGCGGCGTTATATTCCTGAATCGAAATCGTTTTCTTCGCGAACATCTCATCCGCGCGCTTCAAGTCCTGCTCTGTTCGGACCATTGTCGCCTTCTGCTGAAGATTGGTCGCTTTCGCGGTGCTGATCGCCGCTTCCTGCTGCTCGAGCAACGCCCTGTAGGAATCCGGTTTGATGCGCACGAGCAGATCGCCCTTTTTCACCTTCATGCCGTCAGTCACCGGCAGTTCGATAATTTCTCCGGCGACTTCCGGCGAAATTTTCACCTCAGTCTCCGGTTGCACTTTGCCAGTGGCCGAAACCGTTTGGATAATCGTCTTGCGCACCGCTTTCTCGGTCGTGACCGGAATCGGTTTCTCGCGTTTCGAGAGTGCGATCGAAACGATCAGCCAAAGGACAAAGAACCCGACGATGCCGATGATGATCTGCCGTTTGCGGCGAGCGCGCTGTTTTTTCGCGGCCTTGGGATCGGTGTCAGGGGTGGTCAAGGTTTGGTGCATCAGGGATCAGGGGGACGAAACGGTCAGAAGTAACCTTACTTTAGACCTTTGCAAGCAAAACGCGTTCACAGGATCGACAATAGGATGCAGGAACCGCGCCCGTTGGATTCAAGCAGTTTGCCGTCCGCGATCGGAAATTCGCTCAATTGCCCAGGCCGCGTGTTCGGCGATCAATGGTTCCGAATCGGAAGCCGCGCGGCGCAGCGCCGGCAAATCCTCACGCGTTCCGACATTTCCGAGAGCAACGCACACATTGCGCAGGAATCCGCGGCGCTTGATCCGTTTGATCGGCGAATTGCGAAACAGATTCCGAAACTGAGTCTCATCGAGAGCCAGATAATCACGCAGTGAAAAATCAGTTGTCGATCTTCGTGCGGCGAACGCGGCTTCGTTCGAAACTTTAGCGAACCGGTTCCACGGGCAGGCGTATAGGCAATCGTCGCAACCGAAGATGCGATCTCCGATGAGCGGCCGAAGCTCGAGCGGGATCGAAGTTTTCAACTCGATCGTCAGATATGAAATGCAACGGCGCGCATCCAGTTTGTGCGGCGCCGTGATTGCGCCGGTTGGACATGCTTTGATGCAGCGCTCGCACGTTCCGCAACGATCGCGCACTGGTTCATCGGCTGGCAGTTCGAGCGTGGTCAAAATTTCCGCGAGGAAAAACCACGTCCCGAGCTTTTGGTCGATCAGCATCGTGCTCTTGCCATGCCAACCGATTCCCGCTTGCGCCGCATAGTCGCGTTCCAAAATTGGGCCGGTATCGACGTAACATTTTTGCGAGCCGCCAAACTCGCGCAAGAACTTGTCGATCTTGCGCAGCTTCGCGTCGATTACATCGTGATAATCATCGCCCCACGCGTAACGAGCTATGCGGCCTTTCTCTCCGGTTTCCGATATCCGCTCTCCGGTTTCCTTAAAATAATTCAGCGCCAAAACGATGATCGACTTCGCACCTGGCAAAATTTTTTGCGGATCACGCCGCTTCTCCGCGCTGCGCGCCATATAAGTCATTTCGCCATGCGCGCCTTCCTTCTGCCAATCGTCGAATTCTTTCGCGTGCGCTGGGGCAGAGCACGCGGCAACACGACAGGAATCGAAGCCTGACTCTCGGGCGAAATCGACCAACTCCTCTTTGATTTCGGCCGTCGCGATCATTTCTGCAGCGCGCTCAATTCTTCCAGCTTGTTAAAAATTGTTTCCGCGACTTCGTCGTGCGTTTTTGCAGAAGTGTGTATCTGAAAATCCGCCGCCGCGGCATAGAGCGGTTGGCGTTTGCTGAACAATTCTGCAAAAATTTTTCTCGGATTCTCTTTTAGAAGCAACGGGCGATCGTTTCGACGCGACGCGCGCTCGAACAATGTTTCCTCATCAGCCGTCAGCCAGAAAACTGTTCCCAGCTTCTTCAAAAGATCGACATTCTCTGAACGCAGAACGATTCCGCCACCGGTCACGATGATTACAGGTCGATCGGGCGCCAATTTTCGAAGCACCTCAGTTTCCGCGTCCCGAAATTTCTCTTCACCGTATTGCTCGAAAATCTGGGGGATTGGCATCCCAACTTCCGTCGCTACCGTTTCATCAATATCGATGCGAGCGAGGCCGGTTCGGCGCTGTAGACAACGGCCAACCGAAGATTTGCCGGCGCCCATCATTCCGACGAGCACGATCGATTTCGCCGCGTTCACCACTCAATATGCTGCCGGAGTCCTCGATTGAAAAGATCGACATCTTCGTTTTGGATTCTGTAGGGGAAGCTGTTAGCTTCCCGGGAAATTCTGTTATGCCTGCAAAAAAATCTTCCGCTTTAGTCGCCGTGGTGATGGGAAGCAAATCGGATTGGGAAACAATGCGACACGCGGTCGAAACGCTCGACTCACTCGGCGTGGCCAATGAAGCACATGTTCTCTCCGCGCATCGCACACCGGAACAAACAACCGCTTTCGCGCGTAAAGCGTCCGACCGCGGATTGCGCGTGATCATCGCGGGCGCAGGCGGAGCGGCGCATCTTGCCGGCGTAATCGCGGCCCACACGGTGCTGCCGGTTCTCGGCGTTCCGATTCAATCGAAACTGCAAGGACTCGATTCTCTTTTGTCGACCGCACAGATGCCCGGAGGAATTCCGGTTGGCACTTTGGCAATCGGTGACGCCGGCGCGAAAAACGCCGCGCTACTCGCTGCCGCGATTATCGCCACTCACGACAAAAAGCTGCGCGACAAATTGGAAGCGTTTCGGAAAAAGCAATCAGAGAGCGTTCTCGCGGCAAAGCTGCCGAAGTGAAAACAGGAATCTCAACCGACCGTAACGCGGCGGTTGAATTGCTGCGCAGCGGCGAAGTGGTCGCGCTTCCAACTGAAACGGTTTACGGCCTGGCCGCCGATGCGCTCAACTCGATCGCGGTCGCAAAAATCTTTGAAGCGAAGGGACGACCGCATTTCGATCCGCTGATTGTTCATTTGCCGGATCGCGATTGGCTGGAGAAAGTCGCCGACATTCCGGCGCAAGATCGACAATCGATTTTGAAACTGGCGGAAAAATTCTGGCCGGGCCCGTTCACGATTGTTTTGCCAAAGCAAAAAATTGTTCCGGACATCGTGACCGCCGGACTCGACACCGTTGCGGTGCGAATCAGCGCGCATCCAGTGTTTGCCGAGATTATTCGCGCGTTCGGCGCGCCGTTGGCCGCGCCGAGCGCGAATCGGTTCGGCCGCGTCAGTCCGACAACCGCTCAACACGTCTTCGACGAGCTGAGCGGTCGCGTTCCGTTGATCGTCGATGCTGGCCCAACGCCGCACGGAATCGAATCGACAATCGTCGCGGTCCACGATGGCAAGATCGACATCTTGCGGCGCGGACCAATTACTGCCGATCAATTGTCGGGATTCGGTAGAGTAGAGATCGCGACCGAACGCGAAAGAATTTCGGCGCCGGGTCAATTGCCGTCGCACTACGCGCCGAAAACTCCGCTGCGCTTTGTTGAAGATTTAAAATCATTCAAATCGGAAAAGCGCTGCGGGTTGCTGGCTTGGAATCCGGCCAAGAAAGACGAACGCTTCGTCGCGATTCGGAATTTGAGCGAGCGGCAAGATCTTCGCGAGGCCGCGGCGAATTTATTCCGTTATTTGCGCGAGCTCGATGCGCTCGATGTCGATCTTATCGTTGCAGAACGAGTTCCGGAGACGGGACTCGGGGCTGCGATTTTGGATCGGTTGCAGCGCGCATCTCACCCTTAGGCTCATACGCGAGCGCGGCCTGAATGAATCCTTTGAAAAGCGGATGCGGTTTGTTCGGTTTGCTCTGAAACTCCGGGTGATACTGGCAGCCGATGAAAAAGGGATGATCGCGAAGCTCAATTAATTCGGCGAGCGTTCCGTCCGGCGATGTTCCTGAGATGACGAAACCTTTTTCAGCCATCGGGTCGCGGTATTTCATGTTGAACTCGTAACGGTGGCGGTGCCGCTCCATCACGTCGTTCGCGCCGTAAATTTTCTCCGCGAGCGTTCCTTTCGCGATCTTCGTCGGCCAGGTGCCGAGCCGCATGCTCGCGCCTTTGCTGTGAATTTTCTCGCGCTGCTCTTCGAGTAGTGAAATTACCGGGTCTGGCGTTTCCGCATCGAACTCGGTGCTGTTCGCTTTGTCGAAACCGCAGACGTCGCGTGCGAACTCGATCGTCGCGACCTGCATGCCCAGGCAAAGACCGAGATAAGGAATTCCGTGTTCACGCGCATAGCGCGCCGCTTTGATCTTGCCTTCGACTCCGCGCTCGCCGAAACCGCCGGGAATCAAAAGGCCGGAAACATCCTTCAATTTTTCGCCAACTCGGTCTTGCAACGATTCCGCATCGACCAGTTTCAGTTCAATTCCGCAATCCTCGCTCGCGGCCGCGTGGGTGAGCGATTCGTAAATGCTCTTGTAGGCGTCTTGCAAGTGAATGTATTTGCCGACGACCCCGATCTTCACGCGCTTTTGCGGACTCACCACGCAATCGACAAATTTTTTCCAACTCGCCAGGTTCGGCTCTGGAGTCTTCAGCTGGAGCAGATCGCAAACGAGTTTGTCCAAGCCTTCGTCATGCAACATCAATGGCGCTTCGTAAATCGTGTGCGCGACGTCGCGCGCTTCGATCACCGCTTTCTCCGAAACGCTGCAGAACATCGACAACTTCTGCCGCAGCTCGCGGTCGATTGGTTTCTCGCTCCGGCAAATTAAAACCTGCGGTTGCAAACCGATCTCGCGCAATTTCGCGACGCTCTGTTGGGTCGGTTTCGTTTTCAATTCAGCCGCAGCTTTGATGTAGGGCACGAGGGTTACGTGCATGTTCACCACGTTTTGCGCGCCGACTTCGAGAATGAATTGTCGAATCGCTTCCAAAAACGGCAGCCCTTCGATGTCGCCGGTCGTTCCGCCAATCTCGGTGATCACGACGTCGTATTTCGACTCGTCTGAGAGCTCGCGAATCCGATCCTTGATCACGTCGGTCACGTGCGGAATCACCTGCACGGTTTTGCCGAGATAATCTCCGCGACGTTCTTTCAAAATCACCGATTCATAAACCTGGCCGCTGGTGAGATTGTTGTGGCGCGAGAGAACGCAATTGGTGAATCGCTCGTAATGTCCAAGATCGAGATCGGTCTCGGCGCCGTCGTTCAACACGTAAACTTCGCCGTGCTGAAACGGATTCATTGTTCCAGGATCGACGTTGAGATAGGGATCGAACTTTTGCAGAACCACGCGGAGCCCGCGCGCCTCGAGCAACGTTCCAAGCGAAGCCGCGGCCAAACCTTTGCCTAACGAACTGACGACGCCGCCGGTCACGAAAATGTATTTCATCGGGACACCCTTCGTCTTGCGCGAGCCAGCTTTTGCTCGAGCGCTTTTGCGTCTGCCGGCGTGTCTACACCGGGTGAACCATGTTTGGTGAGGAGCACATGAACCTTTACACCATTTTCGAGCGCGCGCAATTGCTCGAGCGATTCTGCGCGCTCTAACGGCGTCGGTTTTGACCTCACGAACTCGAGCAATGCTTGGCGCCGAAAACCGTAAATGCCTTGATGCCGCAAATATTTAATTGAGGCAGAACGATTGCGCGGGAAGGGGATCGCGTAGCGCGAAAAGTAGAGCGCGTTGTTGTCGCGATCGACAATCACCTTGACCTGATGCGGCGATGAAGCTGCGGCCGCGTTCTCGAACGGATGCGCCGCTGTGACGATGTCGATCTTGTGATTCGAGCGGAGCGTATCGACCATGCGATTGAGCAGCGCGGGCTCGATTAGCGGTTCGTCGCCCTGGATATTAATAATGATGTCGTATTGCGTGGCCTTGCGGACGACTTCGGCGACCCGATCGGTCCCGCTTTGATGTTTCGGCGAGGTCATGGCGACCTCGGCGCCCCAGTCAAAAGCTGCTTCGGCGATCCGCATGTCGTCGGTCGCGATAATTACCGCATCCAATTTCTCTGCGCGGCGACAACGCTCCCAAACGCGCCAAAGAAGGGGTTTGTTTGCAATGAGATGCAGCGGTTTTCCCGGAAAACGCGTGGAGCGCCAGCGCGCTGGAATTATTCCGACGGCTTTACTCATTTGCCGCTTTCAAAATGATTTCGGCCGCGGCAGACAAATCTTCCGCCACCCAATCGGCGCAGCTTCCGTCCGTCATCTTATCGAAGCCGGTCCGAACACGGATTGCTCGCACGCCGGCGTTGTGCGCGCATTCGGCGTCGATTTCCTTGTCTCCAATCAAAAACGACTGCGAAAGATCGACATCATGGTCACGCGCCGCATCGAGAACCATTCCCGGCTGCGGCTTTCGGCATTTCGAAGGCCTATCCGGCGCATCAGGACAAAAGTAGGTTGTATCGATCAAGCCATTCCCGAGCTGCCGCGAAACTTCCGCTTCGACCGCGCGATATTGTTTCTCGGTGAAAAAGCCGCGTCCGATTCCGCTTTGATTTGTGATCACGATGATTTTGTATCCGGCATCCTTGAGCCTTCGCAAGGCCGCGGTGGCGCCTTCCAAAACTTGGACCTGGCTCGGATCGGAACAGTAATCGGCGTCGTGAATGATGGTGCCGTCGCGATCGACAAAGATGGCGCGCGACTTCGCCCTAGTCGAAGTCATTTTCGAAACTGGCGATCAATTCGTTGCGCGTGACTGTGGCGGTTCCAAGCTTGCCGACAACAACCGCGCTCGCGTGATTCGCAATCTGCGCGGCCTCGAGTGGCGTCGCGTTGCAAATGAGGGCGAGGGTAAACATTGCGATCGCAGTGTCGCCCGCGCCTGAAACATCGAACACATCGCGCGCCTTTGTCGGAATGTGGTGCGGATGTTTTCCCTTCTCGAAAAACATGACGCCCTGTTCGCCGAGCGTGACGAGGAGATATTGGACATTCCATTTTTGGAGCAGCTCTTTCCCCGCGCGAACAAGATCGAGATCTTTCTTCGGAGCTACCTCTGAATCGCGGCATTGAATTCCGGCGGCGAGAAAAGCTTCTGCGCGATTTGGCTTCACCGCCGTCATTCCGGTCCAATCGATCAAATTATGCGGATTTGGATCAGCCGTGACGATTTTCTTGGCCGCGCGCGCTTCGCGTGCGATCTGCGAAACGAGCTCGCGCGTGAGAAATCCTTTGCCGTAATCCTCGAAGATGATGGCATCGATGTTCGGCAACTTTTTTCGAACTGCGGCTACGACTTTGCCAATCTGCGCGGTCGAAGGTCGCCCAATTTTCTCCCGATCCACGCGGACGATTTGTTGATGCCGCGCGATTATGCGCGTCTTCACGATCGTCGAGAATTTGTCGTCCTCAATCGAATCGGAGATGTCGATCTTGCCTTTCGCCAAAAGTTCGCGCAGTTGCTGACCGCTGCGGTCTTTGCCGATCATTCCGATGACCGAAGTCTTGTCGATGAACTCGCGCAGATTGCGCGCGACATTTGCGGCGCCGCCTGGGAAGAAGCTCTCGCCGGTCACCTCGACCACCGGCACCGGCGCTTCGGGCGAGATCCGGCCAACTTTGCCCCAGACAAATTCGTCGAGCATGAGGTCGCCGATGACCAAGATGCGCTTGGAATCGGCGCGGTCGAGAATTTGACGAAGTCTTTTTAAGTCCATAAATCGGACGAGATGCGATGTTGGGCGGAAAGATTAATCTGGCTTTGGAAACTCAAAATTGTTAGCCGCAGGCATTTGTCTGACGGGCAGTTCTGCTTACAATGACTCCATTAATCCTGAATACGAAGCTGAAATCAACAGTCGAAGCTGCCGATGATAGCCTTTTCTAAAACTTTAAAACTCACTGCCGTTGCCCTGCTCGGGCTCATTCTCTGCGTCGACGCCGCCCAGGCGCCCCAGCGCATCGACATCAAACAGATGTCGAAAAAAGTCGAGAACGTCGTGGTGCCGCTACCGAATGAAATATTCGGCGCGCTCAACAAACTTGGCTCGGTCAATTGGCGCGAATACGTTCGCACCGAAAAGACCACTAACTTCACCGAGCGCCCGCGAATCGCGCTGCTCCTCGGCACCGTGATTGCCGATGGTTTCATCGCCGTCCAGGCCGAAGACGCGCCGGCGGTGAAGGAGATCGGCCAGCGCGTTTTGAATTTGTCCAAAGGGATCGGCGTCGGCAATTCGATCACGCCACACGCGAAGGCGATCACCGAAGCCGCCGACAAGCGCAAATGGGAGAATGTTCGCCAGGAACTGGATCGCACTCAGAGCAGCGTTCAGGCGGCAATGAACGAAGTGCACGACGAAAAATTATCTCAACTCGTCAGTCTTGGCGGCTGGCTGCGCGGCACGCAAGTGTTGACTTCGGTCGTGAACAAACATTTCTCAGCCGATGGTGCGGAGCTGCTTCATCAACCGGACTTGCTCGTCCATTTCCAAACCCAGCTTCAAGGAATGCCCGAGTTTAATCTCCCGATCATAAAAGACATTCAAGGCGCTCTCGGCGAGGTGAAGCCGTTGGTCGACGTCGGCCCAGGCAAGATCTCTTCGGACTCGGTGCGAAAGATCAACGAGATCACAACGAAACTGGATAGCGGGATCGTGACCAAAGAGTGAAGGCGCACGTAATGAACCGATTCACAAAAATCAGTTTGCGGATGAGCCTTTGCGTGGCCGTTATCTTTTTCCTTCCGCGCGGCGCGGCCGGAACAGTCGATGACGCGCAATCATTCGCGCTTCAGGCGGCCGAGCCGTACGTCAAAGAAGGATTTCAGGTGCGCGAAGATTATTGGGGCGGCGATCTCGGCTCGGGCGAAAAGAAGGCCGTGCGCCAACAGCTATTCAAAGGAAACGAATATTGGTTCTGGCTCGGGACGGAAGTCGAACGCGCGAAAATTTCCGTTCACATTTATGATTCGGAAGGAAAACTGGCCGAGCAGCCGGACAGTTGGGAGAAAGGCCATTTCGCCGCCGCGCACGTGATTCCGAAAGGCACCGGAAGTTACTTCATCATCGTCGCGGTTGAGGAATCGCCCGAAGAGCGGACCCATTGGGCACTCGTTTACGGATTCAGATAATTTACAGTTGTCGATCTTGGGAGTGATCGATCTTTAATGACCGAGACCCGCACGCTGCATTTCGATAACGCGCGTCAGTTGCAATCGCTTTACGCGAACGATCTCAAACTGCTCAAGAGCATGGAAGATTCGCTTGGGGTCAAAGTTACTACCCGCGAAGGCTGGGTGAAATTGGAAGGCGAGCCGGAAAAAATCGAAAAAGCCGAGCGCGTCTTCAACCAACTCGAGGCAGCGCAAAAGAAAGGCGTCGCAATTCAGAAACACGAATTTCAATACGCGCTTAGCTCGGTGAATGAATCGCGTAGCGATGACCTGACCGACGCGGTCTCGATGAAGATCACGACCTCGGCGCGAAAAGCGCCAATCGTCGCGCGTTCGGCCGGACAGAAAAATTATCTCGAGGCGATCGACAAACACGACATCGTTTTCGGAATCGGGCCGGCCGGCACTGGCAAGACTTATCTTGCAGTCGCGATGGCGGTCTCGGCGCTAAAGAAAGATCAGGTGAGCCGGATTATTTTAACGCGGCCGGCGGTCGAAGCGGGCGAAGCGCTCGGATTTTTGCCCGGTGAGCTCGAACAAAAGATCGCGCCGTATTTGCGCCCGCTCTACGACGCGCTGCGCGACATGCTCGAGCCGGAAGAGATTGAGCGCTCGATTGCGCGGCAGACGATCGAAGTTGCGCCGCTCGCTTACATGCGCGGCCGCACCTTGAACAACGCGTTCGTGATTCTCGATGAAGCGCAAAACACAACCACCGAACAAATGTTCATGCTTCTCACGCGCATCGGTCCGCATTCCAAATGCGTAATCACTGGCGACGTGACCCAGGTCGATTTGCCGGCGAACAAACGTTCGGGCGTGGTGGAGGCGCTCCAAGCGCTCAAGAGCGTGAGCGGCATCTCGATTGTCTATCTCAACGAGCGCGACGTGGTACGCCACGAGCTAGTTCGTTCCATTATCACGGCTTATCAACAGCACCGTTCGCCCGCGCCGTCATCGCGCAGATGAACCAGGATCGACATCCACCATGTTCGACTTCTTAAAACGCAGACGACTTCTTCGACGCGGACTCGCTTCAAAAAAACAGCGCCGTCGCCGGACGCGGAACGAGCTGCTCCACAGCCTCGAGTCCGCCCGTTACGTCAAAGTAATTATTCTGGCAGCGTTCGTCGGCGGACTCGCGTTTCTGATTTTCAGCGGCCAACAACCGGAGCCGACCAAAAGCTTTGTCATCGCGCTTTTGTTTTTCGCGACCGCGATCGCGGCGATGTGGATCAATCATCCGAAGACATTTGCTCAGAACTCGCACGTGTTTCTCATCTTCGGAATTATCTTTGTTCAACTCGCAGCGATCAAAGGCGTGCTCATTCTATGCAGCGAGCACGCCTTCAAATTTCTCTCGCCGGAAATGGGCTGGTTGCTCGCGCCTTATGCATTCGCGCCGCTGGTCCTGAGCGTTTTGCTCGGCCGCAATCACGGACTTTACGCCGCCTTCTTCGTCAGCTTTTGGAGCAGCGTTCTCTTTGTCAAAATCGACGCGCCCCTGCTCGTCATCAGTTTGATTAGCGGTTTCACCGCCGTTTATCTGACGCTGCAAGTTCGCCGCCGCGGCAAATTAATCCGCGCCGGGCTCGGTGTCGGCGTCGCCACTTGGCTGTCGTCGCTGAGTTTCGGAATGATCGGTCCGATCAATTTGTTTCCGCCGATGGACAACGATTGGGGAATGATCGGTCTGCAAAGCGCGCTCGCGCTCGGCAACGGAATCGTCACGGCGATGTTGGTCGGCGGCGCGCTGCCGCTGCTCGAACATGTCTTTCAAATCACGACCGACGTTTCCTGGCTCGAGCTTTCGGATTTGAATCATCCGTTGCTGCGACGGATGACGATCGAAGCGCCCGGCACCTATCATCATAGTCTGGTGGTCGCGAATTTGGCCGAATCGGCCGCGGAAAAAATCGGCGCGAACGCCACGATGTGCCGCGTCTGCGCGTATTTCCATGACGTCGGGAAATTGGTGAAGCCGCAATACTTCACCGAGAACATGAGCTTCGAGCGCAATCCGCACGACGATCTCGCGCCGAGCATGAGCGCGCTCATCATCATCGCGCACGTCAAAGAAGGCGTCGACCTCGCGCTCAAACACAAACTCAACCAGCAGATTATCGACATCATCCAGCAGCATCACGGCACCTCGCTTGTTTATTATTTTTACCAACGCGCGCTTCAACAGCAGGAAGACGCGCGCGTCGGCGGAAAAATCATGAACATCCGCGAGGAAGATATTCCCGAAGTGGAAGAGGAAAGTTTCCGTTATCCCGGAGCGAAACCGCAGACCAAAGAGAGCGCGATCGTCAGTCTGGCCGACATCGTCGAAAGCGCGTCGCGTAGTTTGGAGAAACCGACGCCCCAAAAAGTCGAGCAGCTCGTCAATGAATTGATCGAGGAACGCATCGCCGACGGTCAGCTCGACGAATGCGATCTCACGCTCGGCGAATTGCGCGTCATCGCCGAACGGTTCCGTTTCACGCTCATGACCATGCTCCACACCCGCATCGCGTATCCGAAAGGCGAATCAAGATTCACTCCGACGGACGAAGACAAGTTGCGTATGCGCCCCGACGTCATGGCGTCGCTGCGCAAACCCGAGTCCGCGCCGCCGGTGTCAGCCGCCTAATTTCATTTCTGTCATCTCGACCGAAGTGGAGAGATCTCTAAATATTTCTGGACGTCGGCTTGCTCAGAAATATCTAGAGATGTCTCGACGTTGCTCGACATGACAAAGAAAAACCCAGCGCTCGAACAATTGCGCCAGCATCGTGCCGAAACCGCCGTCATTCTCGGTTCCGGGCTGAATTCGCTCGTTGTCGATCCGAAGAAAGACGAAATCATTCCATACGCCGCGTTCTCGGAAATTCCGCAGCCGACCGTTCCCGGTCACGCCGGCCGATTCGTTCCCGGCGAGATCAAAAAGACGAAAATCGTTTTCGCGAAAGGCCGAGTCCATCTTTACGAAGGCCACTCGGCCCGCGATGTCACATCGATCGTCCGCGTTCTCGCCAAAGCCGGGATCAAACAACTAATCGTCACCAACGCCGCCGGCGCGCTGAATCCAAAATTCAAACCGGGCGATTGGATGATGATCACCGATCATCTCAATCTGACCGGGACTTCGCCCCTGATCGGTTGCGCCGATTTTCTCGACATGACCGAAGCTTATTCTCGACGGCTTCAGGAAAAATTCCGCGCCGCTGCAAAGAAGCTTGCCCACCGTAGCTCAAGCGAAGGCGGGATCGACACCGTTCTGCACGAAGGCGTTTATGCGGGCTCAATTGGTCCGCAGTACGAAACGCCGGCCGAAGTTCGCATGCTCCAAAAGCTCGGTGCCGACGCCGTCGGCATGTCCACCGTTCTCGAGGTGATTCAAGCCCGCGCGCTCGGCCTCGAAGTCGCCGGCTTTTCCTGTTTAACGAATCTTGCCGCCGGCCTTTCCAAAGAAAAACTCAGTCACGAAGAAGTCTTGGAAGTCGGAAAAAAATCCGCCGCAGATTTCGCACGACTGCTACTGGCAGCGCTGTTGAACTAAGCTAGCGAGTCTCATTCGCTTCGACCGTCGCGCGAAGGAATGATTTTAAGAATGAATATTCACCGCGTGCCAACCTTACGCCGAACCTTTTGAAAAGAACACCGGCTAGCAAAATCAGCGGAGGAAACACCAGCGCCGCGAGTAAATCGGTTGTGCCGTGGTCCGTCGGAGGAGCAACAAGGATAATCAACCCTTCCAGGAACATTAATCCTCCAATCAGCCAAATGCCGATCAACCAGATCCGCCAGAACACGCGGTGAAATGTAGCAGGTGCAAGCTTTCCAGAAATCGCCGTTCCGCTGTCACGCGCTTCCAGCTTCGCAACTAGAACCGGTCGAAATGAATTTCCATACCAGCTTCGCTTCCGCAATCGGATCGATTTTTCGGAAACCCGTCCTATGACCGGCTGGCTACCGGGGGTCCGAAGAAGGGAAACTTCTCGATCAATAGCATTCGCCAGACGTTGCGCGCATTCGTCTGGCGGAAATGGAGAGAACAACGAGATCTGTTCGGCACGCATGTCTCATAACTCCGGCGGTCTAGCGCGCGGTTCGCGGTCTTTGGCGGTGGCGGTAATTGGTTGAGTGACGAACGGGCCGCCTTCGAGCGGCGCGGATTTGGTGAACGCGACGTCGGGCATTTCGCTAACGAGACCTTCCAGCGGAAATTCTTTTCGTAACGGGAAGAACGGATAGCCGTCCCACATCAGAATCCGGCGGAGATCGGGATGGCCTTTGAATTTGATGCCCATCATGTCGTAAATCTCGCGCTCATGCCAATTCGCGGTCGGCCAGATATCGGAAACGGTGTCGACCGTTTCATCCTCGCCGATCTTGAGTTTCAATCGGAGATGGACCGCGAGCGTCATCGAATAAAGCTCGTAAACAATTTCGAAGCGCGGATCTTCGCCGGCGTTGTCGATGCTGGTGATGTCGATCAAATAATCGAACGAGAGATCGTCGCGGCAAAGTTTGGCGATCTCGCGCAGATCGCTCGCCAGAATCGTGTAGGTCGTCTCGCTGCGAAATTCGGTTTTCGCTTGAAGCTTTTGCCCGAACAGCTTGCCAAGCGAGCCAAGTAGTTCCGGTCCGGTCATAGTTTTGCCACGGATGAACACAGATTTTCACAGATAGATATCTGATGGCTTTCTGATCGGTGTTTCATCTGTGTAAATCTGTGGCTGAAATTTACGCGACCGCGCCGGTTAACTTCTTCGTCCATTCCGGTTTTTGCGCGGCAAACGATTTCTCGCCGGAAATCTTCTCCTGCAATTTCATCAGACCGGCGAGAAGCGCTTCCGGCCGCGGCGGACACCCGGAAATGTAAACATCGACCGGCAGCAGTTGATCGATTCCCTGAAGCACGGCGTAGGATCGATACATTCCACCGGTGGAGGCGCATGCGCCCATGGCGATGACCCATTTCGGCTCGGGCATTTGTTCGTAAATCCGTTTCACGGCCAGCGCCATTTTGTAAGTCACGGTGCCGGCAACGATCATGACGTCGCATTGCCGCGGCGAAAAGCGCATCACTTCGGCGCCAAACCGCGCGATGTCGAACCGCGATGCGGCGGTCGCCATTAACTCGATCGCGCAACAAGCCAGGCCCATCGGCATCGGCCAAAGCGAATTCTTGCGGACCCAATTGAAGGCGGCATCGAGTCGAGTAAAGATGACGTTGCCTTCGATCTTGGAATCGTACGCCGTTGGAACTGTTTCCGGCATGACGCAACATTAAGATCGCACCCCGTCGTCGCAAGAGAAAAGGGCCACCGATTGACACCGATGAAACACAGATTACGGAAAGCGCAGCTGAGAACTTGAAAACATCTGTGTAAATCTGTGTTCATCTGTGGCTAATTCAGCCACCCAAAGAATGACCGACCAAACGACACGCACACACCTCGACGAGCTCGAGAATCAGAGCATTTTTATTTTTCGCGAAGCATATCACGCGTTCAAGAACGTCTGCATGCCGTGGTCGATGGGAAAAGATTCGAACGTGCTGATCTGGCTGGCGCGAAAAGCGTTCTTCGGCCGCGTGCCATTTCCCGTTTTGCACATCGATACCGAATATGAATTTCCGGAAATGCTCGAGTTCCGCGAATGGGCGAAGAAGCATCACAACTTGAACTTGATCGTGAAGATCAACACCGAAGCGCGCGCGCGCGGGATCGGTTACGAGACGCACGATCCGGTCACGGTGACTCACGAATTGAAAACGGCCGCACTTCAGCAAGTGCTCGCCGGATATAAATTCGATGCGTTGATCACCGGAATCCGGCGCGATGAAGATCCGACGCGGGCGAAGGAACGATATTTCTCGCCGCGCAATGCGCAGTTTGAATGGGATTACAAAGATCAACCGCCGGAATTCTGGGGACAATTCGCGACCAACGCGGCGAAAGGCGAGCACGTGCGCGTCCAACCGTTGCTCGATTGGACCGAGGTCGACGTCTGGCGCTACATCCAGCGCGAGAACATTCCGATTCCGCAAATGTATTTTGCGCGGAACGGCAAACGTTATCGCTCGTTAGGCTGTCGCCCGATTACCCATCCGATCGAAAGCAACGCGTCGAACATCGACGAGATCATTGCCGAGCTCGAAGCCACCAAGGTCGGCGAGCGCGCCGGCCGCGCGCAGGATCATTACGAGCGCAACGCGATGCAGAAGCTAAGAGCGAAGGGATTCTTATGACGAAAGAATCGCTACCGTTGCGAGTCGTCTTCACCGGTCACGTGGATCACGGGAAGTCGACATTGATCGGCCGAATCCTGCACGACACCGATTCGTTGCCGGAGGGAAAGATCGACATGGTGAAGAAAGCGTGCGCGGCGGAGAAAATGGAATTCGAATTCGCGTTTGTGCTCGATGCGCTGCTGGAAGAGCAAAAGCAGAACGTCACGATCGACACGACCGAGATCCGATTTAAAACCAAGCGGCGCAAATACATCATCATCGACGCGCCCGGTCATAAGGAATTTTTGAAAAACATGATCACCGGTGCGTCGCGTGCGGACGCAGCTGTTCTGGTGATCGCGGCGAACGAAGGCGTGAAAGAGCAAAGCCGGCGTCACGCCTACTTGCTGAGCATGCTCGGGATCAAACAGCTCGCGGTGGTGGTGAACAAAATGGATCTCGCGGATTTCTCGCAGAAAACATTCGACGAGATTGAAAGCGAGTATCGAAAGTTTCTGAAAGAGCTCGGCCTCGGAGCGCGCCTGTTCGTTCCGGCGTCGGCCAAAAACGGCGAAAACATCGCGAAGTCGAGCGAGAAAATGAAATGGCACAAAGGCCCGACCGTTCTCGAGGCGCTCGATCTGCTTGAGCCGCGAAGCGCTGATGTCGATCTTCCGTTGCGCTTTTGCGTGCAGGACGTTTACCGATTCGACGAGCGGCGGATTATCGCGGGCCGGATCGAAACCGGAAAACTCAGGGTGGGGGACGAGCTGGTTTTTTCGCCAGCGAACAAGGCTTCGAAAGTGCAATCAATCGAAGGTTGGCCAGACAAAGCGAATGGGGAAGCGATCGCCGGAGATTCGGTCGGTATTACTTTGAGCGAACAGATTTTTGTGGAGCGCGGCTACGTCGCGTCGCAGCAAACCGAAACGCCGATCGAGACAAATCGAATTCACGCGGACGTGTTTTGGATCGTGCGCGAACCGATGCGCGTCGGTCATCCTTACGATCTGCGCCTCGCGACTCAAGATGTGAAATGCGAAATCGTTTCGATCGATGAAGTGATGGATTCATCGACGCTAGAAGCGACGAAAGAAAAACGTAATCAGCTGGAACGAAATGAAGTCGGTCGAATGACGATTCAAACGCGAGCGCCGCTAGTGATCGACAATCACGAACGCATTCCCAAGCTCGGCCGCTTTGTCATCGCGCACCATGGCCAGATTTGCGGGGGCGGCACAATTGTTGGCGGCGTTTACACCGACCGGCGGACAGCGACGAAGAGCAAAAATATTTTCTGGGTCGAGGGAAAAATCACGGCGCAAGCCCGGGCTGCGCGAATGGGGCATCGCGGAGCGGTGGTTTGGTTTACCGGACTTTCCGGCGCGGGAAAATCGACAATCGCACAAGCGCTCGAGCGGGAATTGTTCGCGCGCGGGATGCACACTTACGTGCTCGACGGCGACAATATTCGGCACGGTTTAAATTCGAATCTTGGCTTCTCGCCGCAAGACCGAGTGGAAAATATCCGCCGCGTCAGCGAGGTCGCGAAGTTGATGGCGGATTCCGGCGTGGTCGCGATCACCGCTTTCATTTCGCCATACCGGCTCGATCGACGTCGCGCCCGCGAGATCGCGCTCTCAGGTAACGCCGAGTTCATCGAAGTTTTCGTCGATGCGCCGCTGGAAGTTTGCGAAGCGCGCGATCCGAAAAATCTCTACAAGAAAGCGCGCGCCGGCGAGATCCGCGAATTCACCGGCATCGACGCGCCATACGAAGCGCCGGAAGATCCGGAGATTGTCGTGCACACGGACAAGCAGACGGTCAACGAATCGGTCGCGACGATTCTCGAAGCGCTCTTGTCGCGAATAGAATCTCAAGAAAGCAATGGCTAGCCAACAAGATGTCGATCTTACGATTCGTCCTGTAGAAGCGAAGGACGGCGAAGCGCTTGCCGATTTGATGACGCAACTAGGTTACGAAACGCGCGCGTCTGAAATGCAGATGCGAATGGAAGCGATTCTGGCAAACAAGAATTACGCGACGTTCGTTGCGGTGAGCGGCAGAAAAGTCTGCGGGATGATTGGAACTTTCACGTGTTGCACCTACGAGCATAACAGTCCGTCCGCTCGAATTCTCGCACTGGTGGTTTCTGACGAAATGCGCGGCCGCGGCGTTGGACACGCTCTGATCGCGGCCGCAGAAAAAGATCTGGCGCAAAAAAATATCAAACGCGTGGCGGTGAACGCGCGGTTCGAACGAAAAGAAGCGCACGAATTTTACGAAAAGACCGGTTACAAGAAAAACGGCTTCCGATTCGTCAAAGAACTTCCGATGCCGGCCGACTAAGTCGGTCCGTTAACTCGCAGCTGGATAGTGCAGGCTGACAACGTTGACCCGGCTCGACTCGATCACGTCGTGCACAATTTTGCCGAGCTCGGCCGCTTCGTAGGGTTTGGCGATGACGCCGCGGAATCCGAAATCCTGATAGCGACTCATCGTCGCGTCGGTCGCATAACCGCTGGAGACAATCGCGTTCACGGTGGGATCAATCTCGAGCAATTTCTTGAGCGCCTCTTTTCCGCCCATGCCGCCGGGCAGTGTTAGATCGAGAATGACAAGATCGAAGCGTTTGCCCGAACGAAGTTTTTCCTGATAAAGCTCGACGCCCTGGAGCGCGGTTGCCGCTTGCGAGACTTTGTAACCGAGCCGCGTCAACGTGAATTCAACCAGATCGCGAATGGCGTCTTCATCATCGACGACGAGAACGCGCCCCGTGCCCGACATTTCGGGCGTTAATTTCTTCGGCGCTTCAACCGGCAATTCTTCGTCCGCGGCGGCGGCCGGGAGATAAATCGTGAAAGTCGTGCCGACGTGCACTTCGGATTCAACAGTCATCAAACCGTTGTGATTCTTGATGATTGAATAAGCAGTCGCCAGTCCGAGCCCATTGCCTTTGGCTTTGGTGGTGAAGTAGGGATCGAAGATCCGCTTCATATATTTTTCCGGAATACCTACGCCTTCGTCGCGAATGCGGATCCGAATGTAATCCCCCGGCACCAGATCGGGAATTACGGCGTCGTCGCTGTCGTAACAGAAATTGTCGCAATTCACATAAAGTGTTCCGCCGTTCGGCATCGCCTGGTCGGCGTTGACCACAAGATTCGCGATGACCTGACTAATTTGTCCGGCATCGATTTCGGCCGATGCGATATCCGGCGCGATTTCAAATTCGCTGCGATTGTGGCTGCCACGCAGCGAGAAACTGACCGTATCTTGAAGAAGTTTCGCGATCGGCGCGGTTTTCTTAATCGGTGCGCCGCCGCGAGCGAAGGTGAGAAGTTGTTGAGCTAGGTCGCGCGCGCGAAGCGAGGCATTTTTTGCATCGTCCAATCGCTCGGCCATTTCGTCATCCGGCGGAAGAAGCAACGAAGCGAGCGATATGTTTCCGATAATCGCGGTGAGAAGATTGTTGAAATCATGCGCGATGCCCCCGGCGAGAAGTCCGAGTTGTTCAAGGGTTTCGGTTTTGCGGCGCTCAGCCTCGGCTCGTTGACGCGCAGTGATGTCACGAAAGACGAGAACCACACCGGAGATTTCGTTTTTGCCGTCGCGAATCGGCGAGGCGGCTTGCTCGATCACGCGTTCGCTGCCGTCGCGAGAGGTGAGCGTCACGTTTTCGGGAAGATTGAGCAGGATCGATTGCGCCTCGCTGCGGTAGCCGCTCTTTTGTGATTTGGCCTGAGTGGCAAGATCGACAGTCACATCGAAGACCGACTTGAGCGGCTGACCGATCCCTTCCTGTGAAGTCCAGCCGGTCAATTTCTCGGCCTCGCTGTTCATCATGATGACTTTGCCGTTGACGTCGCAGGTAATAACGCCGTCACCAATGGCGCGCAGAGTTACGGCGAGACTTTCTTTTTCGGAGGCGATCTGCTGTTCGAAACGTTTTCGCTCGGTTACGTCGCGCACCATTGCGACGTAGAGTCGCTGTTGCTCGATGATCATCTCGCTGAGCGACATTTCCACGGGGAAGGTGACGTGTTTCCGGGTGCGTCCGAGCGCGAGCGTGCTGCCGCCAGTCTGGCGCATGATCTCGGCCCAATTGCAGACCACGGGCTTTGCGTCGTGCTCGCTTTCGTAACGCTTCGGAACGAGGCGGGTGAAATTGTGGCCGATCATTTCGTTGTCGCGACAGCCGAACATTTTTTCAGCTGAGGGATTCATCGAACGAATGACACCACGTTCGTCGACGGTGATCATGCCATCGAGAATGTTCTCGATGACCGAGCGAATGTGCGTCTCGGCGCCTTCCAGCTCAGCCAGTTGCCGGCGAACAAGAACAAAACTGTAGCTGTTTGAAACCACGAGCAGGCCAATCGCGAATAGCGCGACCAGCGCGAGAGCGGAAGTGCGATAAATTCGCTGCCGGGTCGCGGCGTTTGCGCGCAGCTCGTAAAGGTTAAGCTGGTTTCTTTCGAAATCGGTAAGTTTCACGCGAATGTCCGCCATCACGGTTTCGCCGCCACCGATCAAGGCGAGCGCTTCAGCATCTTTTCCGGCGCGTTTGAAATCGATCTGGGGATTCGCCGATTTATTGATCCAGCGCTCGACGTTCGAGCGAATCTCAGACAGAAGCTGCGCCTGCGGCGGAGAATTCGCGACCAGGATCGAAAGATAGCCGTCGTAAGTGTAAAAATCCGCGACCGCGCGCTTGTACGCTTCCGCGAAATTATTTTCGCCGGTCAGCAGATAACCGCGCTTCTCTTTTTCCATTTCCACTACAGCGCGATCGAGCTTTGGCAGAAAATCCAGGATTTGGGCCGATTGTGTGGCCCATTCCTGGTCCTGCATCCGCTGATTGAGCACGATCTGCTCTTCGTCCTGCAACGATTGCAAGACTTCGCGCGCCTGATCCAGCAACGAATTGCCAAGCGGGAAGGAACCGACGGCGTTCGTTTCCGTCGTTGTCGGCGCCGTCCCTTTGGTCCGGCGCGCGCTAATTTCCGGCGTGGCCACGGTGTCGAGCCACTTCTGCACAACTTCCTGGACCCGGATGATGCGTTTTCGTTGGCGCGGATTGTCCAAAATGAGCGCGGTCAAATCTTCCGTGCGGCTTCGGATCAAGTCGCGCTTCTTTTCGAACGGCCCGATATAATCCTCTCTCCCGCTCAATAAGTAGCCGCGATGTGCGCTTTCCAAAGCGGCGATGTCATTCTCGATCAAACTGCTTAGACGTATGACTTCAATCGTGTGAGTGCGGAGCGACTCCTGATAATGATTCCGAAGCGTCACCAGGAGGAAAATTCCAGCCAGCAAAATGATCACGACTACGCCAACGGTCGTTCCCGAGAGGAGCTTGAGATGAAAATGGCGCTGACTAAAAAGCCAGTCGCCGACCCGGCCGAAGATCGACCGGCGCCGAGTTTTCGGGCTCGTTGGTACGGAGGCGTCGACCGACGGATCTACCATAAATGCGTGTAAAGCAGCTCTTCTGCCACCGTGCCTGCTTCATGCCGCCCGGCGCCTAACAACCTTCAAAGCAAAGTCAGTACCAAACTTTTACGAGGTATAGACCTTCTGCCGGCGCGACCAAACGAAACCCTTCCGCGCGAGAAGATTTCAATCGCGCAGTAATTTCGTCGACACTCATCTTGTGGAGCGCGACTCGCGTCATTGCTCCGACGATCAAGCGAACCATTTTGTAAAGAAAACCGTCGCCCGCCACGTTGATCGTCAATCGTGGTCCGCTTTTTCGAACTTCAAGGGAATGAATCGTTCGCACTGTGTCCTCGTCTTTCTTGCCCCGATTAGCCGCGAACGGAGCGAAATCGTGCCGCCCGAAAAATTTTTTTCCGGCCGCCTTCAAAAGATCGACATCGAGCGGCGCCGCGATATGCCAGGCGCGGCCGAACTCCAGCGGCGGAAGAACCGCGCCATTCCAAATCCGGTAGCAATAAAGTTTTCCTTTCGCCGAATAACGGGCATGAAAATTTTCGGAGACGTGATGACAACGAAGAATTCGGATCGTCGCGGGCAAGTTTGCATTTAACGCTTTGAGAATGACTGACCGCTTTAAGCGGTCAGTCGTGTCTGGCGGAAGATCGACATGGGCGCATTGCCCGAGGGCGTGAACGCCGGCGTCGGTTCGGCCGGCCCCGTGAATTCGAATTCGTTGCCCGCTGATTTTTTGAAACGCGCTCTCGAGTTCGTCCTGAACGGTTTTGCGATGCGTTTGGCTTTGCCAGCCGGCAAACGCAGCGCCGTCGAACGCGACGATGAGTTTAAGGCGCTGTGACATTTCGTTCCCGATCGAGATAGGTTTGCAAAATCATTTGGGCCGCGACTTGATCGACAATGTTTCGCGTCTTGCGCGTTTTTTTCCCGGCTTCGCGGAGCGCGCGTTGCGCGGCGACAGTCGTTAGTCGTTCATCCCACGTTTCAACTGGACACGGAAGTTCGGCTCGAAGTCTGGCTGTAAACGCGAGCGCTTCGTTTGCCGATTCGCCAATTTCGCCGGTCATGTGTCGTGGAATGCCGACAACCACTTTGTCGATCTTGCGGTCCCGAACGATTTCGCTGATGCGCTTTATCGAATCTTTGTTCGCCGGAATTGTCTCGAGCGGATGCGCCAGAAGCCGGAGTTCGTCGGAAATCGCCAACCCGATTCGGGCCCGACCGAAATCAATTCCCAAGACGGGATTCACTGAAGTTCAGGCGGCAATTTGCCGACGAGATTTTTGATTTTCTCGGCGTCGTGCCGATCACAAATCAAAATGGCGTCGCCTGTTCGCACGACGATTAAATTGTGGACGCCGACAAGCGCTACGGTCGTTTCGGCGTCGGCGTCGTTGAAAACAATGTTGTCGCTCGAATCGAGCGCTTCGATCGCGCGGTTGGCGATGTTTCCGTGTTCATCTTTTTTGAAATAGCGCGCCACCGCTTGCCAACTTCCAACGTCATCCCAATCGAAGCTCGCCTCCACCACCAGAACGCGATTGGCTTTTTCCATGATCGCGTAATCGAACGAAATTCGCGGCAGTTTGGCGAAACGCTCGCGCAAAACTTTTCCGAGATCTTTGGAAGAACGCACTTGTGAAATGAAATCGGCGAGCTCCGGCGCGTGACGATTGAACTCACTCAAGACCGTCGGCACCGACCAGACAAACATGCCTGCGTTCCAACGGAAATTTCCTTTGCGCAAAAAAGATTCGGCAAGATCGACATTCGGTTTTTCACGGAAGCGGACGACCTGATGGACCGCAATTTTCTCGCTGCTGCCGCGCAATTTTATTTCTTTGCCTTGTTCGATGTAACCAAAACCCGGACACGCCCAGGTTGGTTTGATTCCGATTGTGACCAGCGCGCCGGTTTCTTCCGCCGCCGCCGCTGCAGTTTTCATCGTTGCCTGAAATTCCGTGCGGTCGCCGATGACATGATCGGCCGGAAACGCGAGCATCGTTGCGGAATGATCGCGCGTCGCGACCCAACCGGCGCCGAGCGCGACTGCCGCCGCGGTGTCGCGTTTCGCCGGCTCGGCAATAATATTCTCCTTCGGAAATTTTTTGAGCAGATCGCGAACAGCTTTTTCCTGTTCAGCGTTAACGAGAATCAGGACGCGTTCGTTAGGCACGAAGCCCTCGAGTCGCGAGAGCGTTTCTTCGAGCAAAGTCCGTTTCGAAACAAGGCGCAGTAATTGTTTGGGACGATTTCGCCGGCTCAACGGCCAGAAACGCTCGCCACTGCCGCCGGCGAGAATGAGCGCGTAGATCGGATTCGACATTTTAATCGTAGCTCTGCGCCACACTCACCCACGTCCGCCGGTCGGACGGATTCGTCCCGTGGCGAACTCGCCCTACATCGGCTCGCTTATTCATGCTGAACGTTGGATAATTTATTGCCAGTAGCGCAGATCACGCCAGAAGGCAGATTTTCCCGTTTCTTTTTCGCAAACGG
>Ga0070707_100000629_pt1 | contig 35313 bp, 26 predicted proteins | sample KBSK5502metaG_FD_65468 | JGI IMG/M metagenome (GOLD analysis project Ga0070707, IMG submission 65468) | Corn, switchgrass and miscanthus rhizosphere microbial communities from Kellogg Biological Station, Michigan, USA - KBS K5-50-2 metaG | ecosystem: Host-associated > Plants > Roots >... | reverse complement strand
AGGACGCAGTTCGTTGGCAAGCTGGCTTTCAAGAAGGACGCAGTACTTCCTTTGGTCTTGCCTGACGGACGCAGTCCGTAGACGCGCAGCGTCGTTGCCAGGACCCATTGCAAGGTTCGTAGCGTCGTCAAGAACGGTTCGGGGAACCGTTACAAGCAAGACCCATTTCAAGGCACGTTACCGGTCGGAATAAGATCGAGTCATTCAGGAGTATCGATCATGAGCACCTCAGTGTTGGTCGCTAAAGAGCGTCAGCCAGGCTCCCCATTTGGTTTAGGGCAGAAGCAAGCCAAAAAAGCCCAAAAAATAAAAAAAATACGGCGCAAATGCGCCACAGTTGCACGCTATTCGATGCTCTATCGATTTTTATGTAATGCAATGCAACGAGACGGCGTTCAACCCGGTCCGGACTTGGCTTTCGGGCTTTGCTGCTATGTGCCGGGAGCAAGCATCAAACTGGCCGGCACTCTCAGGAAGCGCGCTAGATCGGTGACCTCAGCTTGCAGTCCCTGCTGTACCTGGACAGCAAGCTGATCAAATGGCTCTACCACCACCTCCAGGCGATTCTTCTGTCGCTTGCTCTTCCATGTCCCCACCACGCGACCGTCTACCAGCAGTACCGGGTGTATTATCCCACCACCGGCATTAATGCGTTTGGTATGCTGGCTCGGCACCGCCAGGTCGCGATTCTGGTAGCCGAGCAGGTAGATATCAAAGCCCGGCAGCAGGCGAACGATTGGGGCGGGTGTGGGCGGCTCGTCCAGCCATGCTGCGTATGTCTTGAGCATCCAGGCTGGAGAGCCAGCGACCTCTACCTCAAGCAGTTGATCAGCGATGCGTGGCCATGCTGGCCGTATCCTGCTTATGGGCATACCCGACCACGCCGCCAGGTCCTCTGGCGTGGCAGGGCCATAAGCCTGGAGATAGCGGAGTGCGAGTTCTGCAAGCGCTGCTTCCGATGAGAGGGTGGCGCGCTCTGGCTCTACCCAGTCACTCTGGAGGACATAGGTCGGCTCTGCGCCAAGGTCAGGCCCCAAACAGATGATGCCTTCGAGCGCTGCCCGGTACAGGAGGTGTGGCCTGGCCTGCCCCTCGAGACGGATATCGCGGGCTGCCAACTGCTCGACGAGTTCAGCACGCGTCAGCGCTCCCTGGCTCGCAAGTACATCCCGCATGACGCTGATAGCTCTCGCGCACGTGTCCTCGTCCAGGCCCAGTTCTTCACGCCGCCGGCGGTCGCCTGCAATAAACACGGGACCGAAGAGCGGCAGGAGCCAGCCCAGGTCCTCTGTCGCCAGCAGGTGCAGCGTGCCACGCTGGCCCCACGTGCGGATGATCGTACGCTCTTGCACTCGCGCATACTCAACATCAGCAGCCAGCAGATCGACGCTGCGCACACGTACCCCCAGCGTTGCGGCGCGTGCATCCTGCGCCTGGATGCCACACAGTTCCTTCACAATAGGAGCGACACCACCAACCGCACCGGGCGGCTGCGGAGTGAGCCGCTGAGCGCGCATGCGCAGCAGGCGAACCTGGTCACCGGACAAGGAAATCGCCATGAGAAATCCGCCTCCTAAAAATTCGTAACCTCATCGTCTTGATAGTATTAAAACGGATATGCTATCAAAAATAATGCAAAAGATTTCATAGCATACGACTTTAGAAAATTGTAAAAATTCTGTTGCGTGCACATTGCAAGCCTCATCCCTTATGCCTCAGATGTAGAGGAGAATACCTATGGAAGCAGTCCTTCAAAGCTCCTTGGGACGAACAGTCCTGGGACCCGGTGTATTGACGATTGGACGGGCATTGGACAATCAGCTTGTCGTAAACAACCCCACCGCCTCGTCACACCATGCCGAAATTCGCCCCGGTGTCCAGGGCTACAGCCTCACCGACTTAGGGAGTACGAACGGCACCTTTGTCAACGAACAAAAACTTGATCCCCATATTCCGCGTCTTCTTCGAGGCGGTGACAGGATCCGCATCGGTGACACGATTTTCACGTGCGAGGCAGGCCGCCCGGCCCTTCGCGGCCCCTTTGTGGAAGAGGGCAACCCTGAAGATGACCCTACTATTCAGTTGAGAGCAATTGGGCATATCACAAGTGGTCAAGGCGCACAGCTGGGATATCAGCCACCAGCACCTTATACCTCCTATGCTCCAGAACAGCAGCCTGCTCCCCCGCAGAACGCGTACTTACTCGATATCAATACAGGAGCTAACCAGCAGCCTGCTCCTCCGCCTTTCACATCGATGTTGCAGCAATCAGCTATGCCGCCCTGGGCACCGGGTGGAAATACCGGCTACGGTATGCCTGTTCTCCAGCAGCCCTACACGCCGTTACCTGTGCCTCCGAAGTCGAGCCAGCGGCTCAAGATCCTGCTCATCGTCCTGGCAGCCATTGTCGTCCTGGGTGCGGGTGGTGGTGGCATCACCGCCTACCTTCTCACCAGGCCACAGCCAGTGATGAGCGTCACCAGTAGCTATAGGGTTGGATCGACCCTTGCTGGCTCGACCGGCACAGTCTTGCATGTCAGCGGTCACAGCTTCTCTGGCTCCTCCGCTATCACCTTTTTGCTTGATAGCGCACCTGTACCAGGCAGCCAGAATGTACAAAGCGATGCTGGTGGCAATGTCAGGGCAGACCTGGCGATCACAAATGCCTGGACGGTGGGCAATCATACGCTGACTGCCAAAGATGCCGGTGGTTACACCACAAAAGCCGGCGTGACCGTAGCCATTGTGCCCCAGGGTCAAGCTCACACCCCTGGCCCTAATGGAGCTCCCCCTGACGATATGAACTTTACACTCAAAGCGAACCTGCAAGTCCAGGACGCTGGAACAGGGCAGCAGCTTGGGACAGGTACAGAAACCCTGACGGTTACGGGGAAGCCCGACCCATCCGGTGGGACGGTTTGCCAGGCCGTCGATAATGGTCAGCCGCACACCTCCCTTGGGAGTACCAGTACCGGCGTCACCTATCACGAGACTGTCGTCTTGTCATGCAGTGGTACCTATAAGGGAGGCAAGCTCTCCTATACTGAGACAGCGACCACTGATAAGGTAGATTTCTCCAATGGGGTATCCTGTGTAGCGCACACGCCCTAAGTTTACCAGCACCTGGAAGGGACATTCACTAGTCAAAACACCATCAGCGGCACGCTCAGTTCAGACAATGTTACAGTGGATTGCAACCAGGGTATAGGCACCCTGCAGACCAATGCTAGAAAAGGTAGCTGGACTGCGCAAATGTAGCTGAACAAATAATGGCAAACTCTACTCCGCGCTTTTCGATGCCATGCCCATGGCTGTGTAAAGATGTGGGCATGGCATCGCTTTCAAGAGAGCCTTCTCGTTTTGGCATGCGGATAGCTTATGGCTGATTTTCTAGGGTAACTTTTCAGGACGTAAGGTAAAGATAGTCTCAAATAGCTCAATCCTTGGCTGCTCCACTGCCTTATAAGCACTTGCAATTGTTCGCGCAAGGTCCGACTGCCGGTACGCACGTACTGATTCCTCTGAATCCCAAATGTACACGGCGCCAACCTCACCGGTCTGCGTCTCTCTCATATAATATTTTTGCAGCAATCCTGGCAGTGCACGAAACTGAGGTGCGCGGTCTTCCATGACCTGTCTTATTTCAGCCTCCGACAATGCGCTTTTGAACTTCACTATCTGAATGATCATGCACAATCCCTCCTATGAAGAGGAACCTGGATGGATACAATCAGCTAGCGCCTAGCTGAAGCATGACTTACTACAGATCAGTGTATCACAGTACACCGGCTTGGTACCATAGTATTTATTGCTGTGTTGGTGTAAAAGGAAAGAAAGCTTCCTTGGAATGAGAGATACAGCGTGCGACACACTACCGTTAGAAAGGTACAAGTCCCTCACGTACATAGGCTAATTCGTCGGGAATCAGATTGCTGATGCGCTGCAATCCTGGCAACCCCCCATAGTGCAGACAGACACGCAGGTAGTTTACGAAGGTGGTGTCATGCCACTCGTTGAGCAAGGGAGCATCGGCAGAGGCGTCGGGAAGCGCAATCTCATAGCCTCCTGAACCGCTGATATTGTACTTGTGATACCCATCTGGTGCAAGAGGTAGAGGAAAGAGTTCTTCTCCTTGTGAACGCTCGTATGCATACAAATCGAGCAGATGCTCAGAGAGACCCTCGACGAAGAGCGGATCGAGATTTGGTGGCTCAAGCCCTCGTATCATATGCCTCTGAAAGAGTTCTTCCCAGCGCGGATGCGCTCCCACCAAATTCACTGCTCCGACTTCACTCCAGAACGCTCGCACTGATAAGGGAATGGCACCCACCAGTTCCTCAAAACGCTCAAGACGTTGAGGCGTTTCCTCTGAGGGTAGGATACGCCTCGCTGGCTGCTCGGCTACCCAGGTCTCATCCACTGGTGGATACTGCTGCATCCATGCATATCCAAACTGATACCCCAGGGCTTCCAGGCGAGAGATGACAACTTCAATATTGTGACGGACTCGCTGCATGGTTTCGTGCGCGACCGCTAAGGCTTCAGAATACACGAGGCGTTCACGTACGCCTACTCCAAGCGCATCCAGTTCATCCCAGACCTCTTGATATTCGCCCTGGCGATACCTCTCAAGGAATCCTGACATGGAATTTCCTCCCTCTCACTCCTCTCCCCGCATCTACGAACCAGGTGCCAGCACCAGGGCTGCCGTCAACTGCGCATGATAGTAAGCTGTGGCGGCTCCGCCTTCTCCAGGTACAGGATCAATGCTCTCATCACCGTTCGTATCGACACCATTTAAAGTATGATTGGATAGCGTCACCACCTCCTGTACTTTCGTCGTGTTGGTCGGGTTATTGAGCAGTGCAAGCGCATCCTGCTCAACGGTTGTGATCCATCCCTTCATATTTTCCAGGCAAGTCGCCACGTGTCCCGCGTGCACACGAATACTGTCTGTCGAATCGGACTGTGTCGCCGCCAGCGATGCGTGCGCCTCGCCATTGGCGATGTAGCCGTTGCTGCCCAGCATGCCGTACCCATCGCCGACTAGCGTGATATTCTGCGATGCACATTGGCTTCCCAGCGGCTGGTAATGCGCCCCTTGTGCACCCTCGGCAATATCAACGATGCTTTGAGCAGCGCACTGGATAGCCCAGCCGTTGTTGCTGGGAGCGATGCTTTGTAACAACTGGGCGGCAGAGCTCAACTCCTGTGCCTGCCCTACCACCCCTACGATTAGCCCGATCTTCCCTGGTGTATTGGGGAAGCTGAACAGCAAATGCTTGATGTGTACAAACGCGTGAGGAGGAAACGTGGCTGAAAGCAGAATCCGGCCCGTGGGCAGATTGGCCGTCCCGTTTTCGAGCGTCACCTCTAACTTACCTCCGGCTCCCAGCAAGTTCGTATTGCCATCAGCAAATTTTAGTGTGTATGACCCACTCTTGAGTGTAAGCGCCCCCAGGCCTATTGTCTGCTCGCTCTGCGTATTGACAAGCCAGGCATCATACTGGGAACCGGCCGGAGGGGCTGACAGGTTCTTGATGCTGATATTCACTACGTTGCTGTGCCCGGAACCGTTCTGATCGTCGCTAAAGTTAACCACTCCTAGCGCGGTTGCAGCAAGAGTTGTAGTATTATTCCGGCCGTTACTCTTTGCAGGGCTATTATTCTTCAAAAGTGCTACAGCGGCTATCGTACCGCCCGCAATCACCAGTATTACCAGGGCAGCAATTACTGCTATGCGCGCGGTGGGGACGCGCCGGGAGTTTGCCGGTGGTGGCGAGTACAGCGTGCCGGCTTGAGGCGTGTCGGGAGCAGCTGCGTAATTTCGCGCTTTCGTCGCCTGGACATTGGGCCCAGGACGCGGCAAGTTTTCAATGCTCTGTATCGTGGCATCGTCGTTCATACCCGCTCCCCTGTTATAACCAACAGTCGCCCCTCTCGCCTGCAGCGGAGCCACCTGTTTGCCACAGTTACCACAAAACACGGCATCATCATCTAGTCGCGCATTGCAATTTGGACATTGTATCATGGATGCCCTCCTCTTTTGTATGCCTTAAGCATAGCTCTTATCCTGAAGTATATCATGCTTATGCGGTTGTCGCGTGTGCAAAATTACCCATCTTCCAGAATGCATTCGCAACCGCTCACGCAGGTATGATGATATGCAATACGTTGGCAAGCAGCTCCATTATCCCGTGAAAGAGTATAATCAGTAGTGCCACGCATGCCAGGACCATGTGTACAAAACGCCAGGCACGTATGATCACACGCGCTCGCTGCTGCTTCTTAAGCGATTGCACCAGCCTCGCACGATCCCTCAGCGTCTCATAGGCGTGTTGAAAATCAGCCTGCTCGCCCTGTGCAAGCGCTGGTACAACATTGGGAATATCGCCTGCCCCCTCAAGCGCCTGCAGGCAAATGGCCTTGAATTGCTCCGACTTGCCCGCGCTCAATCTTTCGACAGTATATTCCAGTTCCAGGATTCTTTCAGCAAGGGCTTGCTCAATGCCAACGCCATTAGCACTTGCATCGCCGGCAATCACGCGTGCCTGCCAGCTATCCAATAGACGGCCAATGATACCACTGAGAACCAGGAAGATCAGTGCGAAGAGCGCGCTTGTTCCCCAGTAGGACTTCGTAAAGCAGCTTGCATTCTGGCAATAATCATGCAGAATATGTGCATAGTTTTCATGCAGCAGCGCGATCAGCAGAGCTGTTACACCCAGCCAGGTGTGCATCCAGAGCCAGGCGCGCGCCATCCCCGGTAGGCCGCGCACAAAGCGACGACGCAGCGAGTACGTAGCCGTCGCGAGTACCAGCACAAAAGCGAGTATGCCAAAACTGCGTAACGGATCGTTGAATGGCCCCGGAAATGGCTGCGTCTTGACAGCAACCAGGTATATAAGGTAAACGGCTGCATAGAGCAGAAGCGAGGCCGCGAGCCAGGCCCACCAGGCTTTAGTGAGGGGCGCTTTCCAGACCCGCCGCGACGATTTTGATGCAAGAGCCATAACTTTCTCCTTCTAGCGTGCTCGCCGCCGCAGAATCTCTTCGGTCGAGCCGAAGAATGTCGCCGGCTGGACCCGGATCGCTGCCCCCGTTGGGCAGGCCTGCACGCATGCCTGGTTGTCGTAGCCCGCGCACAGGTCGCACTTGATTGCCAGTTTCTTGCGCATCTCACCAAAAGCATCCACTGGTTGATGGACATTCAGAGGCCCGGGCGCGGCAGCGCTTTGCAGCATTGGGAGCGCTTTGCGCCCGCGCTCCTTGCCCGCGCCTTTCTTGAAAAAGTTGCTGAACTGGTTCCAGGTATTGCGCGACTCGACCTCATCTTCCAGTGTCATAATCGAAATGTTATCGTAGGGGCAGCGTTCGGCGCAGATGCCACAGCCTATGCAACTTTCGGTGATGTAGACCTCGCCGCTGGGCAGGCGCGCGATTCCGGCGCGGCTGCACAGCATGCACACGGGGTCCTGGCACTGACGACACGCGGTCGCAATGCTGATATTGCCAACGACCATGCCCTTGCGGTTCATACGTGAATGCCCGTGACGGCGTGCGCACGCCTCCTCGCATTCGTTGCAGTGGATGCACTTGTCCAGGTCGATCACCAGCACCTCGGTTCCCTCGATCACTCCGCCGCCGACCAGTGCCCGCAGCCCGGCGCGAGCTTCGGCATCTGAGAGCGGGTTGACCGTTTCTGTGCGTGTATGCGCCAGTGGATCAAAAAAGCCGGTTTGCGCGGCGGCAGCGGCATCGCGATACTGCTGCAGGCGCAAGCTAAAACGCTGGCTAACTTCGGGATAGCGCGCAAAAGTACTCAGCAAGACCTGGCGTGACACTTCTGCTGCCCTGGTACGCGTGATGGCTGTCACCCCAACTGCACGCCCATCACCGAGCAGGTCAAGCCCTCCAGCAAAGTAGTCTCCCCCCTGGCGATAAGCGAGGATGCGCTCGTCGCTTTTATCGCGTCCTGTCCCTGGAGTAGTGCGCCGTGCTACTTTTACAAACCCCTCTAAAAGGATATGCAGCGATTCGCGTGCTGGCCCTCCCGGGCCAATTTCGCTGAAGAGGCGCTCATCGCGGTCATACGTCTTCACCTCCGTCTGCTGGGCAATCTGCCGTATGTCAGCAGCCGAAACGCCCTGGAAGAGCGCCATACGCTTGAGGACCGCTTCGATAGAACGCGCATTGTTCAACTGCTCGAAGAAACGACGTACAGCGGGCACAATCTCCATCAAGCGCTGCATCACCTGTTCGGGCACTTCCAATACGACCGTTGCCGTTTGAGCGCGTGCGGTTGCGTTGCGCTGCTGTCCCGTGAGCATGCCATGCTCACCCATGTACTCTCCTCGCCGCAGGATGGCAACCGGCAGATCCTCGCCATCCGAGCCTTTTGAAGAGAGTGCAAAGCGTCCTTCCAGGATACAGTACATCTCCCGCCCAAACTCACCTTCGTGTAGCAAGGTTGCTCCAGGCAGCAGCGTCAATATTTTCGAAGTTGCAACCATGTGCAGCAGGTAGTTCTCCGGCACCAGTTGTGCGTCACTGAACATAGGCTGCTCGCGCAACCGGCTGAGTAATAAGGACTGATTCCAGCCAGGTGGCAGGAAATTAAGCACGCGGCTCATATCCACCGTCCCATCCCAGGAGACGCCCAGGCGTTGCTTGAGCGAAAGCATCAGCAGGTCACGGTGGTTATCGACCGGGCAGACGGGTACACACGAGCCGCACATCACGCATTCGTCGGTAAAACGCGCGACATGTGGGGCGATATCGTCGGAAATGGTAGCGCGGTTGAGATCGGCAATGTTAACCAGGGAGGACATGGGAACCGGGCAGGCCCGCATGCAGCGATCACAACCGATACACATATCGATTTCGAAGCGTATCTCCTCTTCGGTAAGAGGTCGCAAGCCGGTGCGATGCTCAAGACCCACCACTTTCTTTGAAGGCTGCATCTGCATAGTAGTCCTCCCTATCCTTTGATTGGCACGCCCGGGTTTTCCAGCGGCGTGCCACAGGTTGCGCAGAAACGCGCCATGCGCAAGTTCGAAGCGCCACAATTGCCACAGGTATAGCCGCCATCACCCTGCCTTTCGCCTGCGCTGGCTCTCTCCAGGCCCTCTTGCCGTACATCTATAAAGAAGATCGCGGTGCTGCCAATGATAATGCGATCGCCGTGCACGAGCAGATACGGATTATCGATCTTCGTCGAGTTGACAACCACGCCATTAGCGCTTGCCAGGTCGCGAATAGAGAAGCCGCCGGAACCGTGGAGTATCTCGGCATGCTTGCGCGAAGCGGCGACATCGGCAAGCGGCACATCATTCGCCTTGTCTCGCCCAAGTGAAATTACGTTTCCTCGTTTCAGGTAGACAACTCGTGGTGTCCCTCGCGCAACAACTACGAGCACGGGTGATTCCTTGAAGGTGGCAACGACGGTAGCAGGCACGGCGGTTGTCGCCCCCGGAAGCAGCAGTGAGCCATCAGCATTAAGAACCGGTTGACCCCCTGCCGGGCTGTCGAGACCAGATTGATCGCGCCCTGCTGCCAACGGGTCAAAGAAGCCGGTGGTCATCTCCTGTAATTTTGTCAGCGAGGTGTCGCTCCGCAAGTGCATCAAGGTACCCGCAGGGGGCACTCCTGCGCTTCCTGCGCCCCCGGCTCCACGCAGCTTAAAGACGAACTTCACTTTTCCGAAAAGTAACTGGTCACCCGGCTTAAGAATATGTACGCTGCCCGGTTCCAGGCGTACATCACTCACAAATGTACCATTAGCGCTTCCCACGTCTCGCAGTACGTATTGCCCATTTGCATAGCTAATCTCGGCATGGCGGCGTGAAACAGAATCATTGTCGATCAACAGGTATGCCCCTAGCTGCCGGCCTATGGTCATGACTTTGGTCTGGCTCAGCAGCGTTTCTTCTGTTGGAAGGGGCATTCTCTGTTCTTGAGGTGCGCGCACAAGCACCGCTTCCATGACCGGCTGCGGTTTCAGCACAGAGGGCGATGCTGTTCCTCCCGAGTAGGCCGCCTGTCGAACGGCCGCGGCCCCCTGCCTGGTCACTCCCAGTATAGCGGGGGGCACCCCCTGCCGGTCGAGCCAGTCGTTGAGGTTGAAATCTCCGGCGAACAGTTGTGAAGCCACTGGCAGCAGGTTCACTTTGTGATCGATAGCGCGTTTGAAAGCCAGCGCGCTTCTGCGGTCGCCAAGCGCAAGCATACCAACGGGCACATCACCTTTAAGCACCACCTTGCGATACGCACGCGGCAGTGGATCGGCCATAATCTCCTGGTGACCCCGCCCATCTTCAGGTACCTGTGTCAGTCCCGCCGCAGCAAAATCCAGCCCATACAGGAACGTGGCGTTATAAAAAGTACTGGAACGAAATGGCTGGCTACTATCGAGCAGGTCGAGCATGCTATAAGCAGCGGCGCGAGCCTGCTGTATGGCTGGGTACCACTGCCCGATAACACGTGTGCGCCCCGTCGTATCCGTTGTTTCAAGCACGTCGCCCGCAGCATAAATGTCAGGAGCGCTGGTGCGCATCCCACTGTCAACCCTGACGCCGCGCCCACAGGGTATGCCGCTGCTTTTGATGAAGTCGATGTTCGGTTCAACTCCAATTGCGATAATCACCAGCTCGCAGGAGATACGCGCTCCACTCGTGGTCACCACCCCTGTGACCTGCCCATGTTTGCCTGTCACCCCGGCAATCTCTTCCTCGACGCGCACATCGACGCCGTCGCGCCGTTCCTGCTGGAGCACAAGGTCAGAGGCCGTCGCATCCAGCACTTCCGACCACAGCGTGCGGCGGCGTAATAAATGGGTTACCTGGTAGCCGCGATGGCGCAGCGTTTCGATGGTTTCCAGGGCCAGCGTGCCGCTGCCACTCACCACGATGCGCCGTGCCGTGCCCAGGCGGCTCACAACTGCCTGGTAATCGGCGACGGTACGTAGAGTAGTGACGCCCGCCAGCTCGACGCCCGGGCAGGTAAGGCGAGCGGCCCGCGCACCGTTAGCGAGCAGCAGGCGATCATAGCCGACCTGGCGGCCACTCTGGAGCTGAACGGCGTGCTGACCAGCCTGTATACCTACCACGCGGTCAGCTAAGAAGCGAATGCGGTGATCCTGGTAAAAACTGTTGGGGCGCGCCCAAAGTTTATCCTCGTGTACACGCCCCGCCAGGTAGTCCTTCAAGGCCGGGCGATAATAGACCGGAAAGGGATCATCCGCAATCACAGTGATAGCGGCTGCCGAGTCCTCGCTGCGCAAGATCTCCGCAGCCGTAACGCCCGCGATGCCATTGCCGATAACCACGTAGGTAGGGGCCAGATTTATTTTATCCTGAGGCATAATCAAACCTCCACGTATATCAGCCCTGCGTGATCGTACCGTCTGCATTCACTTTAATTGCTATTGGGGCCAGTGGTGTCTGCGCTGGCCCTTGCACGACAGCCGCGTTTTTAGCAGGATTAAAGATCGCGCCATGACAGGGGCACTCCAATAGTTTATCTTGCGTGCTATACATGACCATGCACCCGGCGTGCGTGCAGGTGGAATCGAAAGCCACAAAGCGCCCATCAGGCAGGTGAATCAGCACGCCGGGGTTACTCTTGCCGGAAAGAGGAAATGTTTTAGCACTGTTCGACGGGATATCTGAGGTGCGTGCCAGGATTGTTTTTCCCTGCCCGCTTGATGATGGCCCCGTCGTGCCAACGGCGCTCGTATTAGTCACGGAGGTAGAGGCGTCTGGAGTGGGGAGTGGCCCTCGGAGAGTCGGGGACGTATTTCCCGCCAGGTAGCGGCTGCCAAATATCGCCACGGCAGCAATTGCCGCCGCAGCGCCCCCGCCGGCCGCTATGAAGGTAAGGGCGCGCCGGCGCGAGATACGCGCTGGCCTGGATTGGGCGCTCCTTACGTATGGGCGCTCAGTGAAAGGCGTATCAATTCTTGCGCTTCTTTCAACGGGTGCCTGCGCATTTGCCCCTGCGGACATTGCACCTGTGAAAAACGGTACGCGTTGCTTATCAGTAGGGGCAACGACGCTGTGGTAGGCATTAGCCAGCGCTCCAGGCTGGCGGAATCGCCGCGCCGGGTCCTTTGCCATCGCCCTGGCAATCACATCGTCCAGTTCTTTGGGAAGATCGCTGCGCCACGTAGCGAGAGATGGGACGGGAGCATGCACATGCTCCCGGATGAGCTCTTCGCGACTTTTGCCTCTAAACACCCGGTGGCCCGTAAGCATGCGATAGAGCACAGCTCCAAGTGCGTACACATCGGTATATGTATCAACGGGTTGCCCGAGAATCTGCTCCGGCGCCGGCGCACTGTTCACGCCCATGCCATATGCACCCTTCCCGGCTGCGAGCTTACTATATCCTGCCCCAATCTCAAGCATGCGCGTCACTCCGAAGTCTGCTACGAGCAGGTTACCATCCTGCTTTATAAAGATGCAGTCCGTCGTGAGGCTACGATGCACGATCGCTTGCTGGTGAGCATACTCCAGCGCAGCAGCAACCTGGTCCAGGTAGCGACTGACCAGCAGCGCATCCATTGGCCCTTTCTGCGTTAGCTGTGCACTAAGCGATCGCATGGGGAGCTGTGGCCATACCAGGTAAGGCCAGGATATCCCCTGGCTATCGCCCCCAGCGCTATGCGTCCCGTAATCAACAAGCGGAAGGATGCCCTTATGTTGCAGAGAAGCAACCTGGTTTGCCTCCTGCTGGAAGCGTCCCAGGAAAACGATGCGATCTTCCGCTGTAAGGTCAGGCGCTACAGCCAGAATGCGCAGGCGAAACAATGCTCCCGCTCCATTATTATGCGCCACGAAGACACAGCCCGCTTCGCCTTGCTCAACTATTTGCTCCAGGCGATAGCTCCCCAACGTCGTCCCGATTAATCTCTCATAAGGTGCATTCCCTGTCATTGCCGATCTCCCTGCATAGTATAGCGTATTACTGATTCTTTGAAAGTATAAGCTATACTAATGAAAGTATATAGTATAGGTAACCCAAAAGTCGTGCGTAAGATTACCCATTTCTGGTAGAGAAAAGAATGAGTAGTAATTCTTTTCTTGCCCATCTGTTGTATAATCGTTGCGTTACCTGATGAACAAGGGAGCAACGAGCCATGAATCATCTCACTTTTAGCCCGGCAGAGCGCGTACTCGCATTGCTGGCAGGAATTGTCAACCTGGTTGTGGGTTTGGGCTTTTTCTTTTTGCCCGAACTGCATCTTCCACTCTGGCCCACAAGCGTCCCTCCCCTGTTGGATCGTTTCATTGGGGCCATCATTCTCGGTAATGGCGTTGGAGCTTTCTGGCTCGCAACAGAACGGGAATGGGCACGTGTACGCCCGCTGGCTCTTGTGGCGACCGTCTATGGCACGCTCGTCGCGGGCGCCCTGCTTTACCATTTATTGTGGTTGAAGGCTCAGCCGGTTTTCTGGCTCTACTTCCTGTTCGACGTACCATTCCTGCTTGTCTACTACGCCTTGTTCGTCTATCATGATATTGCACCGCGCTTTTCAAAGCAGGTTGCAGAACAGAACACGATGATACTGGATGATCGGCAACGGTAATCCCTTGCGGTCGCCCTGGGGTCAAATTTTCATGCGGTCGCCCTGGGGAAGGTTTTCTTCGTACAGCTTGGAGTCACCATGCAGGCACCATTCGCCGACCCGCTTTCAGGGCTAGAACTACTGGCTAAAACCCTACCCCTGGTAGGGCGCGACACCGAGATGCAGGTCATTAGTGCGCTGCTGGACACCGTGGCGCGAGATTCGCCCGTAGGAGCGCGTGCTCTGATGATTAGCGGCGATATGGGTATAGGCAAGTCCCGGTTGCTTGCCGAGATGTGCACGCAAGCCAGGGCACGCGGCTTTCGCGTCCTGGAAGGACGCACCTACGAATCAGGAGGTATGTTCCCCTACCTGCCCTTTATCGAAACATTGCGCCCTGCGCTGCGTTCATCGCCTGCAGCACAACTGCGCCGTTATGTAGGGCTTGATGGCGAGCAAGAAAGCACTGAAACGCGCGCCTCCGAGTTCACCTTCGCTGAACGAACAAGTGATCCCATCTCGTTAACCGGTGCCCCACTCGTCACAGCGCTGGCTCGCCTCTTTCCCGAACTTCCCCAGATACTGGGTACAACCATTACGCCGGAAGTGCTTTCGCCTGACCAGGAGAAATTCCGGCTCTTCGACGCTGTGGCGACTCTACTGGAACGTATGGCAACGGAACGGCCTCTCCTGTTAAGCATCGATAACCTGCAATGGGCTGATAGCGCCAGCCTGGAACTCACACTGTACCTCACGATGCGCCTGCATAGTAGTCATGTAGCGCTAGCCGGGGCTACACGCCCGCCCCGCGCCTTTAGTGAGTATGGTGATAGTGTTTCGTCCTCAAGCATGAGCCTTGCCGCGTCACGAGCGTTAGCCGATCTAATGCGCCAGGGCCTGCTACTGCTGCTCCTACCTGGTCCACTCAGTGCGGATGCTGCTGAGCAATACTTACAGGTACTCCTTCCAGGCACGCTTTCCGAGAGCCTGGCAAAGTCCCTGCTCTCGCGTGCCGAAGGCAATCCGTTCTTCCTGGAAGAGCTGGTGCGCATGCTTACTCTCAGCGGTCAGCTTATCCTGCGTGATGGCGTATGGCGAGCAACACAGGTCATCGGGCCAGAACTACCGGAGAGTATTACCCTGGCAGTTGGGCAGCGCTTACAAGGATTGAGCCTCTCATGCCGGGAACTCCTGCGCGTGGCTTCGCTCTTTGGACGCACATTTCCACTGCAGCCCCTGGTAATGGTCATGGATGCGCCCGAAGACACAGTCCAGGCATGGATCGATGAGGCGGTCCATGCAGCGGTAATCGCCACGGCGCCTCTCATGAGTACGCTGTGGGATGAACTTGCTGCTGCAGATGAGCATATATCTACCTCTCACCTCGCCCCCTCGGGGTACATGTTCTGCCAGGGCATCGTGCAGGAAGCGTTGAGCAATGAAGTACCAGCGCACCGGGCAAGAACGCTGCATGGCGCAATTGGCGAGGCCCTGGAAAAAAGCTATAGCGGCTCTGCCCAGGTGCATGCAGCTGAGCTGGCACGCCATTACGTGCTGAGCGGTGAGAAAGAGGCGGCCCTGCGTTGGAGCCTGCTGGCCGGTGAAGAGGCAGCCCGCCAGCAAGCTCATCGCGAAGCCATTGGCCATTTTCGCATGGTGCTCAAATTGATGGAAGCGCAGGGTACGCGCTCCAATGGAGAACTTCCCCTTTCAACTGCACGGCTTCACATCCTGATTGGCGAGAGCTGGTTCAAGCTGGGTGAACTTGAACAGGCAGTGAGCGCATTCCAGCAGGCATTAGAGCAGTTACAACGCGAGAAAGATGCGCTTGAACACCAGCCCGAGAGCTTCTCTCTGCTCTCGGCGCAGGCCAACCGGTTAATCGCAGATGTCTATCGCATGCAAGGCAAGTACGAACTCACACTGGCTCACCTTCAGGCCGCACAAAATGCGCTACACGCGGACATGCCTGCACACCAGGAAACAAACGCCCCCATTGTCCATTCAGCTCACGTGTCATGGATGTCAACCCGCAGCTACTCAGGCACGGTATCTACTAGCTCGCGGCTGGTGAACACTACCGAACATATCCTGTTGCTACAGGCGCAGGCCACGCTCGATATGCTCTTCAACCGGGCACAGGAAGCCGAGGCAAAGCTATGGCAGTCGCACCAGTTGGCGACAGAGATAGGTGACCGGGGCAGCCAGGCATTTGCACTGCACATGGTCGGTTGGATACGTGGCTGGGGTGAATACATCAATGAAGCCATGCGCCTGCAGGAACAGGCGCATGAGCTTTACGTGGCAATCGGCGACCCTTTCCGCGCTGCGCTGGGAGACCAGGGATTAGGTATCATCTACCAGTCATTGGGAGAGATAGAGAAGGCACGTCTCCATAATCTGCGCGGCTTTGAGCAGGCGCGCCGCTACGGAGTTCGCCATGTGCTTGGCTGGCTGCACTGGAACCAGGCCGTGATGGCGCTCTTCCAGGGCGACTGGACCGGCAGCGAATCACACTTCAATCAGTCTATGCAGGAGGCCGAGGCGACTGGCAATAAACGGCTCAAGGCAGTGGTGATGCAGGCACAGGCAGAATTGTATTTCCGCCGGGGTGATTGGCAAGAAGCGGAACGACTTTTCCAGGCAGCTATACAGGCGTCCATCAACACCGAATGGTATCCAAGCACAATGGCCCTCTATGGGCACTTCCTAGCGGTAACAGGGCGCAGGTCGGCAGCGCGGGCGCAACTGGAAAAGGCTGTCGCCCTACCTGAACCGGTAGGGTACGCCGGTCATTTCTATATCCCATTTCTTGCTGAAGGCTATCTGCACCTGGGGGCAAATGAACAAACCTCCATTTACATTCAGCGTATCCAGGCTCTGCGCGGTTTTATGTACTACGGCGTCTCAGTTGATCGCATCCTGGGCGAGGTGGCGCTGCTGGAGGGAGATTGGCACAGGGCAGAGCAGGCTTTTGAAGACGGCCTGGCGCTCTGCCGGCGCGTTAATAACCAGCCTGAAGAAGCGGCCATTCTTTATGAGCAGGCTAGAGCAGCATTGATTCGCAGCAGCGCAGAGCCTTCTGAACGTAGTCATCGCTCGTTAGAGGACATGCATCACATGTGTGATAGAGCGCGCGAGCTATTTCTACGCTATAATATGCAGAGAGCTGCTGACCTTGTCAACACGCTGCAAGAAGGTGTGAGCCAGCTAGAGCGCCATGAGCGTGAAGAGGCTTCAGCACAGATCGTTCAAGAACACATCGCAGGCTATCATCTCGACCTTCATCTCACCAGGCGAGAGTTAGAGGTCCTGCGCCTCGTTGCAGAGGGGCAAACCGATCGCGAGGTTGCGGAGGCGCTCGTCATTAGCCCGCGCACAGTCAACCGCCACCTGAGTAACATTTTTGTCAAACTCGATGTACCAGGTAGGGCCGCCGCCGTTGCCTATGCCGTTCGCCAGGGATTAGTAGGCTAACCAAACGTTCTGCCTATCCGCGTAGGGGCGGGAGCGGTGTTGATGTGGGGCGGGGATGCTTGCATCGCCCTGTGAGGTTCCATGTTTGCAATACTTTTAGCTTCTCCACGTCTTATCAAGTAAATAACAGTTGGCGTATTCTACCATGCCGCTACACTATGCAAAGCCGCTCTCAACACTTTCCTGGAAATGAGGACGCTATGCCCCTCTCGACAAAAGAAGCAGGCGGCCCCTGGGGCCGTTCTGATAATCTCATAACGATACCTGCCGGTTCTTCGCAGGCGTCGCGTCGTACTCGAAGCCGTCGATTAGCCAGACGCTTCGACTCAATGAGGATTAGGTGTTGAAATGCCGGAACCGCTCGTAATCTGTGATAACCTGGTCAAAATCTATAAAGTGGCCGATTTGGAAGTCGTGGCCTTGCAGGGGTTGGACCTTGAGGTGAGTCCGGGAGAGATGATCGCTATAGTTGGTGTGTCAGGCTCAGGTAAAACCACGCTGCTCAATATACTCAGTGGACTGGATTTACCCAGCGCTGGCAAGTGTCTTGTGGATGGGAATGATCTCACACGGTTGAGCCAGGCCCAGCGCATCAACTATGAGCGCTTCACGGTTGGTCATGTCTGGCAGCAGAGCGGCCGCAACCTGCTCCCGGAACTCAGCATACAGGCCAATGTCGAATTGCCCCAGGTACTCGGTGGTGTTGCGCCAGCGCTCCGTGCCAGGCGTGCCCGCGAATTGCTGGAATTGGTGGGCTTAGCGGGCATGGGCTATAAGCGGCCTGACCAGCTTTCTGGCGGCGAACAGCAGCGTGCTGCTATCGCCGTCGCGCTTGCCAACCAGCCGAAACTGCTGCTGGGAGATGAACCCACCGGCGAACTAGATTCTGCCACCGCCGGCGAAATCCTGGCCCTGTTGCGCTCGCTGAACCGCCAGCTCGGGCTGACCATCATTCTCGTCACGCATGATGTGGCGATTGCTTCGGTCGTGGATCGCACGATTGCCATTCGCGATGGCCGTACCAGCACAGAGACCGTACGCCGCGAAGCGCCGCTGGAGGCTGTCAGCGAACATACACTCGCGGTCAGCGCTATCATTGGCCTGCCAAGCGAGACCCATCGCGAATCGGTCCTCATTGACCGCGTTGGTCGCCTCCAACTCCCAAAAGAAGCGCTTGAAGGCTTCCCCTTCAACGGGCGAGCGGAGGTGCGCATCGTCAACGACCACGTGGAGTTATGGCCTCCTGGCAGCGGCGGCGAAATGAACGGCGGATCTTTGAATTGAGCAGAGCAAACGGATGATCCAACTTCGCAGGGAGAGGTAAAATAATGAAGCAAACTGCAGTCATGACTATTGCCGAAGCACGTGGGGTGACACGCGATTTTCGCAGCGGCGGTGGTACCGTCCATGCTTTGCGCGGGATAGATCTACAGCTACAACCTGGAGAGATCGTCGCCCTGCGCGGGCGCTCAGGATCAGGCAAGACAACGCTGCTCAACATCCTGATCGGCCTGGATGACCCTACACAGGGGCAGGTGTTCGTCCTGGAGCGGGACCTGGCAACGCTGAACGAGACGGAACGCGCACGCCTGCGCCGCGAGAGCATTGGCATGATGTTTCAGAACGCCCATCTCTTCCCCTCGCTCACTGCCCAGGAGAATGTCGAGATACCCTTGCGGCTCGCGCGTATGGACCCGGATCAGCGCACGAAGCTGGCCCGCGAGGCATTGAGACGTGTCGGGCTTACTGCGCGCATCCAGCATCGCGGCCTGGAGTTGTCAGGCGGCGAGCAGCAGCGCGTGGCCCTCGCACGCGCGCTGGTACACTCTCCGCGCTTCATCGTCGCAGATGAACCGACCGGTAATCTAGACTCGGTAACGAGCCGCGACATCGCAGCCCTGCTGCGCGAAACCGCTCATCAATCGCAAATCGGCCTGCTCGTCGCTACCCATGATTCCACCCTCGTCGAAGCCTCCGATCGCGTCCTCAACATACAAGACGGGCGCATCGTCGAGTAATTATCCTGGATTGACCGTTGTTTTTTCTCAACTATGGGAGTATTATGCACAGAGGTTGTCTATGCTGACAGGTGTTGATCAATAGAGTGTTTAGGAGGAGATTATGCAGCCTCGCTCAGGCCATCCCGCTCTGTTATATGGATTGAGTTCTGGTGCTATCATTGCAATTATTGGGATCCTTTTCTATATCGCGCTGCGTGGATTGGGTCTTATTATCGCTTTCTTTCTGTTTCTGTTCATTGTTGGCTTCCTGGGTCATGCTGTCTCGGCTCGTACTGGTAGAGTTAGCAGTGCTATACTGGCAGGCTTCCTGAGCGGCCTGATGAGTTGTGTGATTTTGTCCGTTGCAACTGTCATCTTTGTGCTTGCGAATATGAATTTGGTGCTCCAGGATCTACAACAAAGAGCGGACGCTCTGAATCAGGGCATCACGTATACCAATGGGCTGGTCATTGGAAGTGTAATTATCGTCATGGTCATCGTGACAATAGTAGTCTGTTTAGTGGCGTTGGGCGTAGGTGCTATTGGCGGAGCCATAGGCAAGGGGCGCGCGCAGGTACCTCCATCGCGGTACCAGGGATCGATGTATATGCCACCTTCTCCGTACCCTCCGCAGGAGTATGCTCCACCGTCGCCACAGGGTTATTTTACTCCCTTTCCGCAGGGATACGGTCCATCACAGGAGTATATCGCACCGCCCCCGCAGGGATATACACCGCCCTCGCAGGAATAAAACACAACCTTATTGCGCGAAGATTACAGCGGCAGTCCCCGTTTCCCCATCGCCCCGCGCAACAAAGCAAGCTCTCCATAATGAATGAAAAGGTGTGAAATGCACACCTGTCCAATAGCCTGGATAGCAGGCATGTCTCCCGTTGGTTTCACCGTAACCACGCGCTCCGAGAGCTCCGCTCCACCATCGGTAACAGCGGCAAGATACGCCTCAAATTCTCGCCAGACCTCCTCGACATATTCCAGGAAGAGCGCGGGGTCGGCAATCCGCAAAGTCCGTGCTTCCTCTGTTGGCATACCCGTACCCTGCACTCTGGGTGGAAGGTCCAGGCGTTCATGCCAGTTTCCATCCATCCAGATCGTTGGACGCTTCTGCAAAATAAAGCGCAGGATATTGTCCTCCGTACGCACGCAGTGCCAGACTAGAAAGGCAGCATTGTTGCCGTTCCCCTCAATGGTATAGTGCCACTCCTCAGGGGTAAGGTCGCTGATGCCCCGGCGCGTCCAATCGTGTACGCGTTTCTGCTCCAGGCGGTAGAAATCAATGATGTCCAAGTGAGCCCTCCTCAGTAGTGTAAAGCCTGCTTTTCAGCAAAACATAAAGAGCGAGTGGATGTCTACATGCCGCGTAAGGCCCCTCTGCGTCCTGCGTCGCGCCAGCGGCTGGTCTCAGCGCCATTTTCACTGAGGGGCCGTCGCCGCAGTTTCTCGGCTTCTACCTGCTCATTCATTAACAGGCCGCCGACGATTGCGGCTACTTCGGGCGCTTCGGGCGCAATGAATTGCGCCCCTACATCGGGCGTGGTGAATTGCGCCCCTACATCGCGGGTGTCCCACTCTTCGGCAATAAAGTCGGTGGACATGTCACCGGCGAGGTAGCGGGGATGCTCCATCAGCCAGCGGGCAAAGGGCAAAGTCGTGCGCACACCTATCACCTGGTATTCTGCCAGGGCACGGCGCATACGCGCGATGGCATGGGGCCGGTCATTAGCCCAGACAATCAGCTTTGATAGCAGGGGATCGTAGAAGAGCGGCACCTGCAGGCCGGCGTACATACCGCTATCAACACGCACGCCGGGGCCTGACGGCTCTTGCAGCGCCTGCACAGTACCCGACGCGGGCAAAAAGCGGTTCTCCGGGTCTTCAGCCGAGATGCGGCACTCGATAGCTGCACCATGGAACTGTACCTGCTGCTGGCTGAAGGAAAGCGGCAGGCCAGCGGCAACGCGGAACTGCTCCTGTACGAGATCGATGCCGGTGCACCACTCTGTCACGGGATGCTCCACTTGAATGCGCGCGTTAACCTCGAGGAAGTAGAAACCGCGGTCCGGGCCAAGCAAGAACTCGGCGGTGCCGGCATTGACATAGGAGATGGCGCGAATCAGCTTAAGGGTTGCCTTCGTCATGCGTTCGCGCAGCTCTTCATCGATGGCCGGGGAAGGAGATTCTTCGATGAGCTTCTGGTGACGGCGCTGGATGCTGCACTCGCGCTCGCCGAGGTGCACCATGTTGCCATGCGTATCTGCAATGAACTGCACCTCGATATGACGAGCGGGGTGGATGGCTTTCTCAAAGTAGACGCGATCATCACCGAAGGCGCTCCTGGCCTCGCTGCGTGCTGTGCGTAAGGAGGAAGAGAGGTCTTTGGGGTCGCGCACGAAGCGAATGCCCTTGCCGCCGCCACCGGCGGCAGCCTTCAAGAGCAGTGGGTAGCCAATCCTTGCAGCAATCTCCTCGATCTCCGCAGCACCGGCGTTGTCAATCAATGCCCCTGGCACAATCGGCACCCCGGAAGCACTGGCAGTATTGCGGGCGGCGGTCTTCTCACCCACGGCGCGTTGAACTTCTGCCGGAGGTCCCACAAAAATCAAGCCCGCGTCAACACAGGCATCCACAAAAGCTGCGTTCTCCGATAGGAAGCCATAGCCAGGATGAATGGCCTGCGCTCCCGAGCGTTTAGCGACCTCGATGATGGTAGGGATGTGTAGATAGCTCTTCGATGCCTGGGGCGGGCCGATGTGATAGGCTTCATCGGCCATGCGAACGTGCAGCGCATTACGGTCAACGTCGCTGTACACGGCGACGCTGCTTAGCCCGAGTTCACGACAGGCGCGGATGACGCGCAGCGCAATTTCACCGCGATTGGCGATCAGTACCTTGCGAAAAGGCCAGTCGGATGTGGAGGTTGTATGCACGAGAATGCTCCCTTTACCTGGCACCCGCAAGGGGTGCCACTACATTTCGCGGATGCCAGGATCACTTACAGACCCTGTCTGCTATCACTCACATACTAGAAAAAATAGGCGGCGGAGTGGGGTCAGGCTCTTTGAGCGTACCATTGCGGGCCGCCTGCACCAGCGCCCAGATTTTGTCCGGCTTGAGCGGCATATCAATGGTGTTGATCCCCAGCGGCGCAAGAGCATCCAGCACAGCGTTGACAATAGCAGGCGGCGCGCCAATACAGCCCGATTCGCCGACACCCTTGGCACCCAGCGGGTTGGTGGGTGAAGGAGTCTCGACGATGTCAGTGGTAAAAACTGGCACTTGCCCGGCAATTGGCAGCGCGTAATCCAGCAAGGTGTTGGTTAGCAGTTGCCCCTCCTGGTCGTAGATGACTTCTTCGTAGAGAGCCTGGCCGATGCCCTGGGCCAGGCTGCCATGTACCTGGGCTTCGGCCAGGTAGTGATTGAGTACGCGCCCGCAGTCGTCCACAACCACGTATTTTAGCACATGCACGCCGCCGGTTTCGCTATCGACCTCGACTACGGCCAGGTGAGTGCCAGAAGCGTATGCCGCACCGGTTGGCGTAAAATCGCGCCAGGCGGCCAGGCCTTCGATGGGTACGCCGTTGGCCGGGTTGGACGGTTCGTGCTCAATCAGTTCAGGCTGCTCTTCGACGAGGCGGGCCAGCTCGCCCAATGCGATTGCCCGCGTCGCGACGCCCTGCACCTGTACCCGGCCATCCTCTATTACAAGGTCGGCTGGGGCAGCTTCCAATACCTGGGACGCCACCTTCAGGGCTTTCTCGCGAGCAGCTTCAGCGGCCAGCAGCACGGCGGAGCCTGATACCTGCGTGACACGGCTGCCGAAGGTGCCGAAACTATATCCCGGTAAAGTTGTGTCATTCATCTGTACTTCTACCTGAGAAGCAGGCAGGTGAAAGGTCGCGGCTGCAATCTGGGCAAAAGCGGTGAAGTGCCCCTGGCCGGTATGGGAGACCCCGCTCTGCACCAGGATGGAGCCATCCCGGCGAACGCGCACGGTGGCGGCATCCCGCGGCGCACCGGGCCGGGTGAAGGCATCGCCCGATAACTCGATGAAAGATGAAAGGCCGATGCCTAGCAACTCGGGGCTGTTGGCCGCGCGGCGCTCGCGTTGTTGGGCGCGCCAATCACTATAGCCGGCCAGCTCGACCGCGCGGTCGAGCGCGGCCTCGTAGTTGCCGCTATCATACTGGACGCCTGTCACGGTCTTGTAGGGGAAGGCGCCCGGTGAGATAAAGTTGCGGCGGCGCAGCTCTGCCGGGTCGAGTTCCAGCTCGTGCGCAATGCGGTCCATCGTGCGTTCCAGGATGTAGGCGGCCTCGGGGCGGCCCGCACCACGGTAAGGAGCGGTTGGCGCCTTGTTGGTGAGGGCGCCGACCACCTGGCTATCGACCGCCTGTACCTGGTATGGCCCGCAGAGAAAAGATTGCATGCGGTTAGGCACCATCGCTGACACATCGACGAGATACGCACCGAGGTCGGCAAACGTGCGCACTTTGATGCCAAGCAGCCGCCCATTGTGCTGGAAGGCGGCCTCGATGTAGTTGACCTGGCCGCGCCCCTGCGTCTGGGCCTGCAAATTCTCGTTGCGGCTCTCGATCCATTTCACGGGCCGCCCGTAACGCATGGCTAAAGCGGCGGCTATGATCTCTTCGCCTAAGAACCTGGCCTTGGGTCCAAAGGCGCCACCAACCTCGGCATTATGCACGCGGATCTGGCCGGGGGCGAGTCCCAGGTAACGCGCCAGGGTATCGCGTGCAGAGTAGATTGCCTGGGAAGATAACCAGGCCGAGAGCTGGCCGCTGGACGGATCAAAGTCGAACATGCAGGCGCGCGGTTCGATGGAGCTGGGCGCCAGCCGCTGATTGACCAGGCGCAGCCGGACAACGTGGTCGGCATGGGCGAATGCAGCCTGGATATCGCCTCCGCCTGTCTGGGCGTGGAATGCAACGTTTGAGCCAGGCTCGTCGTAGAGCAGCGGGCTACCCGGGGCGGCTGCTGTTTCGGGATCGACCACGGCGGGCAGAGGCTCGTAGTCTACCTCGACCTGGTCGCGAGCATCCTCGGCGAGATAGCGGTTTTCGGCAAGTACGACCGCCACGGGATCGCCCACGTAGCGCGCCCGTCCCACGGCCAGCGGTCGCCGTTCAGGATTTTTAAGGCCCGCTACCGGGAAACTATCAAAGGTGGGCATACCGCTCACCAGTTCTGCCCCTGTGAAGGCGGCTGCGACACCTGGCAGCGCTCGCGCCGCGTCGAGGTTGATGCGCTTGATTGTGGCATGCGCATAGGGGCTGCGCACGACGGCCAGGTGGAGCGCAGGGGGTCGCCCGGTGGGTGGTCTCAGGTCATCTACGTAGTGAGCGCGGCCGGTAATCAACGCGTAGTCTTCTGTGCGGCGTTCCAACTCCGGCGGAATGCTAATCTTGCTCATGTCTCCTCAATTGCTCTAGCTCCAGTTTTTTCATTATCGCACGTGCCCAGCGGGTTGACAACTGGCAAACCCCAGGGCGACCGCAAGTCATAGCTAAACTTTGATCCAGATCCTCGTTGTAAAAGATAGGGTGCTTGGCAAACCCCAGGGCGACCGCAAGGGTCCCCACCGCTCCACTCCACCACCCTCGCCCCTACTATGACTTGAAAGTCGAGCGATGGTTACTGCCAAGGGAGGGCTTGAAGGGCGACCGCAAGGGTCCCCACCGCCCCACTCCACCACCCTCGCCTCTACTATGACCACGATTCCTGCGAGAATATGGTGCAACTGTGGCGCGTTTGCGCCGTATTTTTTTGTTTTTTGGCTTGCTCGTTGCAGAGCATTACATAAAAATCGATAGAGCATCGAATAGCGCGCAACTGTGGCGCATTTGCGCCGTATTTTTTTTATTTTTGGCTTGCTTATGCTGTACAAGCACGTGTTGCTCATAAGTAACGCCTCTCCATTTGCTCACGATGAGTAATTTCCAACGTTTGTTGATTGAATACTGCGTCAACAAGCCTCAGGTTATTAGCCGCTACCAGACTATTCCTTTCTGGCCTGTTCGATACAGTAATACTAAGGGCGTTTCCTAACTCTCAATGAAAAGAAAACCAAGGGTAGGGAAACGCCCCCGCCAAAATGCATGCCAAGTTCAATAAAGAAGATGTTTCCCTTACCGTTTATTCCAAATTTGATAAGAGAGGTTTCCTGAGCTAGATATACCTGGGTCGCAGAAGGTTTCAGCCTGTTGAAAAAGGCTCCTGCAAAGCTCATCGGTACGAGAGAATGTCTTGTGCGACTCACCAATACTCACCAGCCTGTTGAAAAAGGCCTTGTCGAGCTTACAAAAGAACGCATGAGCTTTGCTGTCCAAAAAACTCCTTAATAAGGGAGAAGCAAGCGAAAATGACAAGAAATAGTAGTGTATCATAAATAATGAAAAGGTGAACAAGTGAAATACATGACGATTATGAGAGAAAACCAGCTTACCTGAGGGCGAAAGAATGTCCTGATGGCTCCATAGGAGAGCAGGGAGACCACAGCGACGCTAGGTAGAGGTCTGGAGCTTTTCAGCAGGTTGTGTCGTGGGGACTCATCCGTCTTCTCATGGGGAGGAGCCAGCGCAGCCACCGCCTCTGCTGGAAACGGACGCCGTCCCCATCCGCGCGAATGCAGCAAGCGTTTGAGATTTTGCCCCTCTGCGATGATCTGGGCCTCGCAATTGACAGGGCCCGTGCCTCCTCAAGCGGAACCGCCGCATGCCATGCCAGTCTTTCACTTCCGCAAAGAGGGGTTCGACCCAGACTTTCCGCTTATTCATGGCTTTTTGGTAGGCGGAGGTCTGGTGATAGCCCTTCACGCGCTCCAGATACTCCGCAAAAAAAGAACGGTGCAAGTGCCGACCACGCTTGCTTGGAGTACAGTGGAGTTTCAGTGGGCAGGCATTGCACGTGCCAGCAGCTGCACGGTATTCCACGAGTTGTGCCCGGCTCTTCTCGATGAGTAGGAAGCAGGAGTCGCCCCTGAGGGCAGCGATACTCATCATGGACGGGGTCATAGGTGAACTGAGCTGGTCCATAATATGATGTCTTGTGTTCCCAATCGGGTAAAGGGACATAGGCCCGGATGTGTGCGTCTTCGATGGCCTTGATGTTCTCAATCGTTCCGTATTTGGTATCGCCGGTGACGTGTCTGGGCCACACGCGCCAGCGAAAATGCACGTACCAAAGTAAATCAAGCATCGGCTGATTGTCCATCACCTCCCCCGGCACGACCAGTACTGCTAGAATGATGCGGCGTTTGCCTCCATCCACGACGTAGTGTGCGTGGTAGCCCAGATGGATTCCTCCACCCTTGAGGCGCATCGGTGTCGCATCAGGATCGGTGGTACTTATCCGAAAGTCAGCAGTTCGTCGATAGAGGCCATGAACTTCTCTCTGTTGCCGACCTCCCTCTGCAATCCAGTCGTGGCGAGCAGCGTTGTCTGCCACCAACACCTGGCGCAGTGTCTGGGCGATGACAGTGGGCAAAGGCGAGGGACTCGTGCCCTCTGACAGCGGTTAGGGAAGTGGTGCGTCGCTGCAGCTTTCCTCAGCGTTCTCCTGGTGCGCCAGCTCTGGTGCAAAAAGCGTGGCCAGATGTTCCTTGATGGTCTCTCGTGCTTCGACCGCAAAACGAGGAGTGAGCGAATCCAGATCCGCATTCGCGTTCACCTGGGTGGAATCAAAGTAGAGTTCTTTGCCCCACACGAGCTTCGCCTTTTGGCACTGTTCGACGACGGCCTCAAAGAACCGCCGAAACACCTCCAGGCCGTAACGCAGGCGAATCTTGCTGAAGCCGGGAATGATCGGGCAGCGGCTCATCTAAATCGTACCCCACATACCATCGCACGCTCAGCCGATCTGCGAGCCTTTCGCATGAGCAAGCGCTCGGAGCGGATATTTTCAAAAAACATCACCAATTGTAGCTTAAAAAACACCACCGGATCAATGGACGGTCGTCCCACCATCGCGTAGGACTCGCGCACCAGATCATAGACAAACGAGAGATCCAGGACTTCTTGCAGATGCCGGTAAAAATGATCCTGAGGAACCAGTTCCTCCAGGGATACGCAGACCAATGGGGCAAACGCCCGCTCTTTGAAACCCATCATTTTCGTGGCTCCTCCTCCTACATTGCACTTCCATCTCCCCTCTCTTGTCAAGCTCGACAAGGCCTTTTTCAACAGGCTGGACCGTTTTTTGAGACGGTTGTAAACGGTCCAGCCTGTTGAAAAAGGCCAAGTAATCTCATCATTTTACCCCTGGCGTGCAAAATCTGAGCGCAAATGGGAGCGTGATTGTCAGCTATACTCATCCATCGGAGACTTTTTCAACAGGCTGGACCGTTTACGAGATGCGAAGTTAGTAATCTCACACTGGATGAATGGCAGTTATTGAATAATCCTTCTCTTATTTCGTTGACCTTATTATGGAATATAATTTCATCGGCTTGGCTTTTACCGAGTGCTCTTTTGGGAAGAGGGAAGTGACAATGAACGAGCAAGGCAACAGACAGGTATCTACTCTCCAACGGCCTACAACAAACGATCTTGACGCATGGAAAGCATATTGGAAAGCACAAGGCTGGCCGTGGCGAACTGAACCAGAAATTGATAAGCAACGTCAGCAGTATCTTGCAAAACGTCGGTCTATCACCCCTAACATTCAACAAGGTGTATACCCTTTCAAGGATATTAAGCTGAACCGCGCTGATGTGGAATGGCTCTTAGCAACTCATGACAATGGACGTGGACCCGTGGATTGGAATGACGAGGAGCAAAGAAGAAGAGGCGGATTAGATTTACGAGGAGCCAATTTGGATCATGTATATCTAGGGGAATTGCCTTTAGCATGCTTACGTGGAGGACTAATATGGGAAGAATGGTCACGAGCAACTGAAGAACAACGAAATATGTCTGTACTCCATATGACCAAATCAAAACTGGCTGGAACACATTTGGAAGGTTCTATCCTCATTGGAGCGCATCTCGAACAAGCGGAAATCTGGAATACGCATCTCAATAGTGGACAAATGAATGATGGGCATTTTCAAGGGGCAACTTTTTGGGGAACGAATTTAGAAGGGGCAAATCTCTGTGGAGCAGATTTAAGAGGCGATTTTAATGGAGTAAATTTAGACAATGCAAGTATTAATGGATCAACCCTCGAATTTAGCCGTATAGCAGGTGCTTCTTTAGCTGGTACAACTTTTCGAGGAGCCAATTTGAAACGAGCACAGTTTTTGATATCTTCACTTGAAGGAGTTGAGATGGGTGGAGCAAATCTGGAAAATGCCGACTTATCTAATACGTCCTTAGAAGGTACTAATATGGAACAGGCCGATGTGGGAAAAGCCAATTTAACAGGAGCTTTCTTTGATAAAAGAACCAAACTCAATGATGCCAATCTTGCAGGTAACGACGGGGTAGGGCCAATGATTGCTGATGTTAATTGGGGTGAGATAAACCTTGCGGTCGTGGATTGGTCAAAAATAAAAATGCTAGGAGATGAGTACCGAGCAACACAAAAATTGGATATGGACGTGAAGAAGGATGAGAAGAAGCGGTTGGCTGAATATAAGACTGCTGCCCGGGCTAATCGTCAACTAGCAGTTGTCTTAGGGAATCAGGGGCTCAACGAAGACGCCTCACGCTTTGCTTATCGAGCGCAGAAGCTTCAACGCATGGTTTTACGGCGTCAAAGGAAGTTTGGGCAATACCTCTTTTCTGGTATTCTCGATCTCCTCGCTGGCTACGGCTATCGACCAGGCCGCAGTGTTATCTGGTACCTTATCATCATTATTGGCTTTACACTTGCCTACTATGTCTTTGGAGGACTTTCGCTCTATCCACCTGACGCTTTTGTCTTTAGCATCATGTCGTTTCATGGCCGTGGGTTTTTCCCCAGCCTAAGCCAAGAAACAAATCTCCACAATCCGATCGTGATGTTGGCAGCGCTTGAAGCCGTTATTGGGCTTCTGATTGAGATTAGCTTCATCGCGACATTCACCCAACGGTATTTTGGGAAGTGATAATCTTTGCTGATTCCTATTATATCGCCGTACACTCCGCAGAGTCGTTGCCTGGTGCGGTGGCTGCGCCGTTAGTGCCATGCTTCATAGCAGCGGGCGCGTGCGAGGCGGCTGGCAGGCGGGGTGAGCTACCAGGCGCTTCGTGTGATTTTGACCTATCGGTAGTTTGTTGATTCGGGAAAAAGCGTCTCCTTGCTCTTCTGCTGAAGGCCGGTGCTTCCCACATTCTCCACGTCCGAGAAGACGCCGATCGCTTGCCATGAAGCGAGGAAAAGTCCCAAGTCAACAAACTACCGCTATAGCGCCAACCAGAATCCTTGATACCTCTCCTCTTCTCAGTTTCATCTTAGCTTTTTCACAGGTTTATCTCATGCTGTCAGTATATGCTGTTACTACATGCTGAACATGAACGTGGCACTTCGTCGCCATCAAGTGGTCTGCGAATCCAGAATTTGTCGGCTCTGAGGGATTTTTCCAGCGATGACGTTCCTGTTGATCGACAAAATAGCGGTTGAAGCAAAGGATGGAAAACCATGGCGAACATTAACGACCGGGTCATTGAGGCCAGTGGTGATATCGGTCATATCTATGGCCTTGCTGGCTATTACTCTGAGTGTGAAAAAATGCAGCACGTGGTTGTCGCGACAACCGATGGCAGGTTGCACGAACTTCATTGGAATTGGCGCATCCACCCCTTTTCTTATTCGCCACTGCTGAGTTCCCCAGGATCAGCGCCTGTTCAATTCAGCGACAATCAGGGCCGTAACAGAATTCACAGTCTGAGCGGCTTTTACACCTCCGACGACCACTTCCAGCACGTGATCATCGCTACGGGAGATCGTGCGCTGCATGAGGTCTACTTCACCGACCCCCAGCATGTCAATCTCCGCAGCCCGTTGGTCCAGTTGCCTGCTCCTGCTGGCGATCATATCGGCCAGGCAGGTTTTTATGACTTTGGCGCCGACTTGCGTACTGTCATAGTGGGCGGCGCAAACTACGTCTTGTACGAGGTCGCCTGGAATGCCGGGGTCGCTCCCAGCCCCAGCTATCTGCTGAATCTTTCCACGCTGTCACAATCCACGCATCCCGAAGTTGCAGCGATTGCTGGCTTCTACGACCTCTCCTTTCTTTCGGAGGGTGTCCCGTTCGTTTCCAAGAACGTCATTGTCGCTATGAAAAACGGGGAGATCTACGACGTGCGTAGCGAGGGTACCTCCCCAGGTGGAGGTAGTACGACAACCGAGTTCGTGACGAGGTTCTCTCCTCCACTGGTCAATGTGGCAGCCTTCGTCGAAACCGAGACCCACTGTCGCCATGTGATCGCACTGCAAGCCAATGGGCAGTTGTACGACTACTCCTACACTCCTGAGCAGGTCTCTGGACAGGCCCAGACCCCCCTGGTCAGGATTGACAACGTCGTCGATATCGTCGGCTACTACTCGGCCTATGATTCGACTTGCCATGTCATTGCAGGCACAAGTGAAGCAAATGGCAAGCTCCACGATGTCTCTTATAACCTGCGGCAGTAGGGAAGGCAAAGAAAAGGAGCTTACCGATGAAACTCTTCCATCTCACTTGTTGCTAAGGCTGCCGTGAGGATGGGACAGGTGAGGTCAATCTAAGAAGGGTACCGTCCCGATTTTAACGTAGGTACACGCTTAGCCATACCATAGCTAAGCGTCAGCCTCATAAAACGACCCAGCCTGTTGAAAAACTAAACTGATGAGCTTTGACCAGTGCGAAATACCGTGTTTTGCTGCCAGATTACAACGAATAGGTATGCTATGAGGGAGATTTCCGGTATTTTTCTTCCTCTTAAAGCTCTACAAAAGACTTTTTCAACAGGCTGCTCACATTTTAGAGGATATAATGATGGAAAGCTAACGAGCGCAAAGATAGGCTTTTGTTGGGAGATAAAAGTTATGGCAAACCAAGAGCATCTCGATAAGCTCAAAGAAGGGGTGGAGGCATGGAACCAGTGGAGACGTGAACATCCAGATATACAGCCTGATCTTAGCGGAGCGAATCTTAATGGAGCAAAACTAAGCGAAATAGATTTGAGCGGAGTACAACTCAAAGAGTCAACTCTTAGAGAGGTAGACCTTAGCTGGGCAGATCTTAGTCAGACAAACCTGTATTATGCTAATTTGAATAGAGCTAACCTGAGTAAAGCAGATCTTCATGAGGCAGCTCTTATTGGAGCGAACTTAAATGAGGCAGACCTCAGTGGAGCGAATCTTAACTGGGCGGTACTCATTGGAGCACAGCTTGAGGGAGTGAATCTAACAGAAACGTATTTAAGTAGAGCCGATCTCACGGGGGCTAACCTCAGTAGGGCTAACCTCATAACGGCTACTTTAGTTCAGACAAACCTTAGCGAGGCTAACCTTACAGGCTGTTTTGTTCATGGTACCTCCGTTTGGAGTGTCCAAATGAAGGATACTATCCAACCAGACTTAGTAATTACATTTCCTGGTGAACCGGCAATTACTGTTGATAATCTTGAAATCGCTCAATTCATCTACTTATTGCTTAACAATGAACGTATCCGTCAAGTGATTGATACCATAACTTCTAAAGTTGTTCTGATCTTAGGACGTTTCACCGATGAGCGAAAAAAAGTCTTGGACGCTCTAAGAAACGAGCTTCGTAAGCATGGCTATTTGCCAGTGTTATTCGACTTCGAGAAACCTGTCAGTCGTGATTTTACGGAAACGGTGAGAACATTAGCAGATTTGTCTCGATTTATCATTGCCGATCTCACTGATCCTAGTAGCATCCCCCAAGAGTTACAAGCTATAGTTCCAGACCTAGAGGTTCCCGTACAACCCTTACTACTCGAAGCGAAAAGAGAATATTCCATGTTTGTTGATTTTAGGAAGTATCACTGGGTTCTCCCTGTCTATTTATATAAAGACCAAGCAAGCTTAATCGCATCTCTAAAAAATGAGATCATCGAACCTGCTGATAAAAAGGCGAGAGAACTAGCTGTAGAGAAGGCAAAGAGATTAGAAAGGTCTTAACTCATCTATACGACGCAGAAAAAACCAGGCTGTTGAAAAACCTTTCAATGGATGAGTATAACCCTGTAGAAGCCCTTCACCCAGACGCATATCGTTGCTCATTACTGCATGGCGTTGTGATTGGTACTCTCTCCCTTGAATTCCAAGAGGTCACTGTGGATGTGCTGGAGCTTGCGCTCCATATCATGGATCCTGGAAGCCATGACCGACATTTCCATCTCTGCTTTCACATCCACCTGGTAGTCCAGGTCTGCTTTAACGCGGTCTTTGGCTGCCTGTCTGTTCTGGCTTACCAAGACAAAAATGGAGAGAAAGATGGCCTCAAGCGAGACGGCCATCGTGAGAAATTGAAAGGGAAACGGGTCAAAGTGGATGGTCTTTGGTCCTACTGTATTCGCCACAAGCCAGATCGCAAAGATCACCAGATTGAGCAAGAGAAAGGGGATAGAGCCGCTGAACCCAGCAATGATATCAGCTACGCGCTGTCCCAGAGAGAGGTGCTCCTCGATTTCCTCATTGGGATTGCGGCTGACCCGTGTGCGCAGGATATCGTCTGTGTGCTTGAGACGCTGCCCCAACTCCGTCAGGACGTCAATGGCCGCTTCCGGTCGTCGGCGCAAGAAATCAAAGAATTCCTCGCGATCTAATTCGAGCGTCACGACTTCCTCCTCAGAGGTGGCGCTGGCTGATCGTGTTTCCCCAGTCAGCATGGATAATTCGCCAAAGAACTTCCCAGGGCCAAGCACATCGAGAACGACCTTCTTGCCATCGGTGTCTGACAGCCAAATCTCGACTTCTCCCCGTTCGATGATCTGGAATGAAGAGCCTTCCTCCCCGGCTCTCATAACGACTTGTCCTGGTTGGAAGAGACGCTCGGCCATCAGGGAACGAAGCTCGCTGCGCTCATCATCATCCATCTGAGAAAATAGGGGGATTTCTGCCAGACGTTGCGTCGTGACACTACTCATGAGTGTATCTCCTTCTGTGTTTCAGATATGGCGAGCAATGAGGGGATTTCACACAACATCATTGCTGCTGGGAAGTATACTCTAGGCGTGACATCTCAGCAAGGACTATCTGCCATCTGTGAGGTGCTAACTGATTGCCACGTCGCCCTCACTTGCTTGCTTGCCCCTATTGCAGTTCACCTCGTCTCATCTGGCAACGAGTTGAAAAAAGTAGGAAGAAGTGATACGTAGTATGCAAAGCATGTTGTGAGTTGGAAAGGCCACGATCATGATGGGAAGCAAAGAGCGGTACTTTGCCCCGCTCATCCATGTGTCTCTGGAAGCGTTGGTGCCGACAGATCACTTCTATCGTCATTTGGAATGAACGCTGGATCTCTCGTTTGTGCGTGAATTTGTGCAGCAGACCTATGCAGGCGGGGGTCGTCCCTCCATTGATCCCGTCGTGTTCTTCAAGCTGCAACTGGTGATGTTCTTTGAAGATATTCGTTCCGAACGCTTGCTGATGCGGCATGCAGCAGATCGACTCAGCGTGAGGTGGTATGTTGGATACGATTTGGGCGAGCCCCTGCCCGACCATTCCAGTCTGACCCGTATCCGTGAGCGTTATGGGGTCGAGGTCTTTCGCGGCTTCTTTGAGAAGATTGTGGAGCAATGTCAAGCAGCAGGACTCGTGTGGGGCAAAGAGTTGTACTTCGATGGCACCAAGGTAGCAGCCAATGCCGGAAAGGAGTCGCTCAAACCTCGCTTCTATGTCGAAGCACATCTGGACAGCTTGTTTGGCGAGGCTCGTGAGGAAACAACCCAGAGCGCCGAGCAGGAGAGCCTCCCAGAGGAAAGAGCGGAAAGTGATGCCAGTGAGCAGGAGGAAAGGCAAGCTCCGGTGCTACTACCTACCTCGCTCTCACCCGAGGAGCAGGAGCAACTCGCCCAACAGAATGCTGAACGGCATGACTGGATCGAGCAACTGGGAGCACAAGACCGTCAGCACACCAGTCGCTGTTATCAGCGGATGGCTGATCTGCAAGTGAGCACGACCGACCCGGATGCGACGCTCATGCTGACGAAGAATGGAGCGGATCTGGGCTATCATACCCATTATGTCGTCGATGGCGGCAAAGCGCGCATCATTCTCCACGTGCTGGTGACCCCTTCCGAAGTGATGGAAAACCAACCCATGCGTGATTTGCTCTGGCGCGTACGCTTCCGTTGGAAACTGTGGTCGCGGCAGGTCACCGGTGACAGGAAGTACGGCACCGAAGACAATCTGGTCGCGATCGAAGACCAAGGCATTCGTGCCTACATTCCCCTGCCCGATATGGACCATCGTACCGAATTCTTTAGTGCGGATCAGTTCCGCTATGAGGCGGAGCGCGATGTCTACGTCTGCCCGGCAGGCAAAGAACTGCGCTTTGATCAGCCGCATTCAACCGAGCGTTCCCGCCGCTATCGCGCCCGCGCCAAGGACTGCAATCACTGCCCGCTCAAAGCCCAATGTACCACGAGTAAGCAGGGACGGACCCTCTGTCGCAGTGTGGATGAGACTTGTCTGGATCAAGTCCGCGCTTATCAATCAACTGAAGCCTATAAAAAGGCCTTGCGCAAGCGCCAGGTGTGGGTCGAACCCTTATTCGCTGAAGCCAAAGACTGGCATGGCATGCGGCGCTTCGGTTTACGACGGCTCTGGCGTGTCAACAGTGAAGCCCTTATGATCGCCCCTGGCCACAAGGAGCGGCCAATGCCTTCTCAGCACCTCCATCAGAAGAACAGATGCATCTGCATGTACCAGTGAGAGCAGAAAAAGCTGTGGCTTGTGAAGAGCATCTCCATGTGAAGGCGCTCCTGCAACTTACTTCGTCTATCGAGCAGGTCTCCTCTTTTCAAGCTTCCTCTTCGATACCATTCTCTTTCTTCTTCTCGCCAAGCTGCTACCAGTCCTTGTTCGTTTTGCCTTTTCTCTGCTTGGTGTGGATCGCTCCAGCCCTCTTTCTGCACCAGGCGGGACATTGGCGACTGGAGGTCACGATACTTTGCTCTCTCTAAACTAAGCTCTTCAGTGGAGTTTTTCAACAGGCTGGAAAATTGTGCGACGTGAGGACTGAGCAAGTAAAGATTTCAAAAGTAAACAGAACACCCGCCAGATTTTCTAGCGGGTGCTTTTTGTCCTTCAATCCCCAACGGGAAGCCTCATCCATTGAGACTCCTGCCCTCATCATACG